>LULJ01001701.1_pt1 | contig 11775 bp, 11 predicted proteins | sample 728171 | NCBI WGS metagenome assembly LULJ01 (sample SAMN03860292, study PRJNA289734) | marine metagenome | biome: seawater column; feature: ocean; material: water; isolation source: Red Sea water column Station 169 - depth 25m | place: Saudi Arabia: Red Sea | collected 2011-10-15 | depth 25 m
CATCAGTACCATAATTATATCCCGAAGATTTAGGTAAAATTGAAAAATAAGATAACAATTCTTTTTCAAAAGTTACACAATTTTTCTTTTTAGAAATTAGGGTATAAACAAATTTTAGATCATATCTAATCATAGATGCGGCCTGATTAGATTCAACTGACCTTTTTGTTTTTTTCTCTTCAATATTTATTGATAGCTCGAAAATATCTTCTTTATTATCACCAAAAAACATTGGTAAATATGAATTTATAAAATTTATATCATTGCCTGAGGTACTAAAATTTGTTTTTTCATAAAGAGGGTTTATAAGATTTTTATTATCCTTGTATACAAATTCAATCTCACTACAAGATGTAATAAAAATACTCAACAATAAGTAAATTAATTTTTGAGGGTCCAAAGGAGTTATTAAACCAAACAGAAAATACACAACCAGCAATTTTTATGGTTAGTTATGCTATTTTCAATATTATAAAAAAAGAAACTTCATTTGACATTTATAAGGCAAATTTTTTTGCTGGTCACTCACTAGGTGAATATTCAGCATTAGCATGCGCTGGTGTAATTAGTTTTGAGGATACAATAAAACTCTTAAAAATCAGAGGGAATGCAATGCAAAATGCTGTTCCAAATAACGAAGGAGGAATGGTAGCAGTTCTTGGTGAACAAATAAAGAAAATTGAAGAAATTATTTTAAATAATAGAGACAAATTTAATTGTTTTTTAGCAAATGATAATACTGAAGGACAAGTTGTAATTAGTGGTAAAAATAAAGATTTAGATGAATTAATAGCATATTTAAAAAAAATAAATATTAAGAATGTAAGGTTGCCAGTCTCGGCTCCTTTTCATTGCGAATTAATGGCACCTGCTACTCAAATTATGAGAAATGAACTTAGTAATATAAAATTTTCAAAACCAAATACTAAGATTATTTCTAATGTAAATGCTGAACCGTCAGATGATCCAGATAAGATAAAAAATCTTTTAATTGAGCAAATAGAAAAACCAGTTAGATGGCGAGAAACCATTATAAATATGATAAAACTTGAAAATACAAAATTTGTTGAAATAGGGCCTGGTAAAGTATTGTCAGGACTTATAAAAAGAGTAAATAAAAACGTAAATTTAATTCAGATAAATAATATTAGTGATCTTAATAATTTAAAAAACAATGATTGATTTAAAAAACTTAAATATAATTTTGACTGGAGCCACAGGAGTTATTGGAAACTCAATTTTAGAAAAATTAATTTATGCTGGCTCAAATGTTGTGGCGACTGGAACTAACGATGATAAATTAAAAGATATAAAACAAAAATACAAAAATATAAATACTTTAAAATTTGATATATCAGATCACAAAAACATAGAGCAATTTATAGAGCAGTGTTCCTCAATTTTATCAAATAAAATAGATGTATTGATAAATAACGCAGGTATTACTCAAGATAATTTATCTATTAGAATGAAAGAAGATGAATGGAAAAAAGTAATTGATATAAATTTAACCTCAACATTTTTAATTTCTAAGAATGTTATTAGAAAAATGTTAAAAACAAAAAAAGGTAAAATAATTAATATTACTTCAGTTGTAGGTCATACAGGAAATATAGGGCAAGCTAATTATGCGGCATCCAAAGCAGGTACAATTGCAATGTCAAAAAGTCTCGCATTAGAATATGGAAAAAAAAATATAACTATAAACTCTGTATCTCCAGGATTTATTGTTTCTGAAATGACTAATAAAATAAGTCAAGAACATACTGATTTACTCAAATCTAAGATATCTCTTAATAAATTTGGAAATCCAGAGGATGTGGCAAATACGGTTGTATTTCTAAGTTCTAATTTATCTGATTATATCACAGGAGAAACTATACACGTCAATGGTGGTATGTATTTTAGTTGACAAAATTAATAAAATATCTATTAACAAATTAACTAAAAGGAACAAAATGTCTGATGATATTTCAAACAAAGTTAAAAAAATAGTTGCTGATCATTTAGGAATTGATGAATCAAAAGTTACCGAGGAATCAAGCTTTATAGATGATTTAGGTGCGGATAGTTTAGATACAGTTGAGTTAGTAATGGCTTTTGAAGAGGAATTTGGGTCTGAGATATCCGATAGTGATGCTGAAAAAATTTTGACTGTTGGAGACGCTGTTAAATTTATTGAAAATAAAGCCAACTAATTTTTACTTTAATGACAGTAAAAAAAGATGGGGTAATTGTAATTTTATCATCCCCCTCTGGTGCTGGAAAAACAACTTTAGTTAAAAAAATATCCAAAAGAAACAAATTTAAAATTTCTATTTCTCACACAACTAGAAAACCAAGAGTTAGTGAGAGAAATGGAAAAGATTATTTTTTTATTAATAATGATAAATTTAAACAATTAATAAAACAAAAAAAATTTTTAGAATATGCAAAGGTTTTTAAAAACTACTATGGATCATCACGTGAAAATGTAGTGGCAGATCTTAAAAAAGGTAAAAATGTCATATTTGATATAGATTGGCAAGGAACAAATCAAATTAAATATAAAAAATTAAAATATAAAATAATAACAGTATTTATTTTACCACCATCTAAAAAAGAACTATTCAATAGGTTATTAAAAAGAGAAAAAAATGACAAAAAAATTGCCAATGTAAGAATGAAACAATTTAAAAGTGATATAAGGCATTGGAAAGATTATGATTTTACAGTAATAAATGACAACGTTGAAACTTGTTATAAAAAAATAATTAATTTTATAAATTTCAAGTTATCTAATAAAAAAAAATTAGATTATGATAAAAAGTTTATTACACAACATATCCAAAATTTAATTCATTAACTTTTCATATAGCTCACATATCTTATAGTAAGTTAAATGGTCTAAATTTTGTGGTCTTAAAGTTGTGTTTAAAGACAGAATTTGTGAAATATCATTAGCATTTTTAAATAAATAATTTAAGGGTTTTTTTATCATCTTGCGTCTTTGATTAAAAAAAATATTTGTAATATGCTCTAAATTTCTTGGATCTCTTAATTTAAAAAATTTCTTTTTGGGTGTCATAACAAGCAAAGTGCTCATAACTTTTGGTGATGGACTAAAGCTACTTGGATTTATATCTACAATTTTCTCAATGTTCATCTTCCATCTTGAAAGTATTGATAGTCTTCCATAATTACTTGTATTTACACTTGCAATTATTCTATCAGCCACCTCTTTTTGAAACATTAGAATAAACTTATTACAAAAATTATTTAAATTTTTCATTTTTATCCATTTAATCAGTATTTGAGACGATATATTATAAGGTAAATTGCCAAATACGATTAAATTTTTCATTTCACTATCATCAAAAGAAAATTTCATCATATCTTCTTGAAAAATTTTTATTTTTTTTCCAAATTTTTTTTTTAATTGGCCAATTAATCTCTCGTCTTTTTCAATTACTGTTAAAATTTTAGGTGATTTTTCTAAAATAACCTCAGTAAGATTTCCTGTTCCTGGACCTACTTCTAGTATTGAGTCATTGCTAGTAATATTACCAACTTCAACAATTTGAGTTATTATTTTTGGGTCTTTTAAGAAGTTTTGTCCCAAACTTTTTTTTGGAAAAAAACTCATGCGAGTTTATTAAAAAAATTTAAAGCATAAAAAATAGATGATGGATCTGACTTATTTTTTCCTATCATTTCAAAGTTTGGACCATGATCAGGAGTTATTTTTATAAAAGGTAAACCAATAGTAATATTAATAGCCTCAAATTTGAATAAAGTTTTAATAGGTGTAAGAACTTGATCGTGATACATTCCAATTACTACATTATAATATTTTAGATTTTTACTTAAAAAAAAAGTATCTGCAGCAAAGGGTCCATCAATATTAATTTTTTTTTTTTTTAAATATTTTATAGCAGGAATTATTTGTTTGTCCTCCTCGCTTATCTTATGAGTTGTTTCACAATGAGGATTTAAACCAAGTACAGCTATCACTGGTTTTTTTTTTAATTTTGAAATATAAAAATCATTGATTTTCATTGCATGAGTGACAATTTTTTTTTTTTTAACAAAATTTGCAACTTTTTTTAATGGTATGTGAGTTGTTAAAGGTGATACAGATAGGTTTTTATTGTAAATTAACATAACTGGATTTTTAGAATTAGTTTTGCTTGAGACATACTCTGTAATTCCTGGGAATTTTTTTTTTAGAAAGTATTTTTTTGATATGGGACCATTAATAAGCGCATAGCCTTTATTGTTCTTTAAAATGTTTAAGCTTAGATTAAAGCAATCAACTATATATTTATTCGATTTGTCTGATATTTTAGTAAAAGCACTATTGAACATATAATCAATATTTATAATGTTGATTTGATGCTTTAATGAATGTGTTACATCTATAATTTTATTGAGTTTAAATTTATAGCCAAGTATTTTCATTTGCTTTTCGAGCAACTTGATATTTCCAATTAAAACAATTTTTTTTTTAAATTTCTTAAACTTTTCAGATTTAAAATATTTAAAAAGTATTTTAAGTTTTTTGTAATAAATACTTGAAAATGTACTTAATTGTCTATTTGTCTCCTTATTTACTAATTTTGACAGCTCTTCATCAATATTAATTTGTTCTTTAAACAATTTTTTATCATTTACTTTAATTAGAATAAATCCATTATTTATTTTAATAGGTCTTGTTATCTCATTGACACTTAAATTTTTAATTTCATTATTAATTTGTTCAGAAATTTGAATTTCGTTAATCCAACCTATCATGCCACCGTTTTTATTTGTATTTGAAATGCTAAAAATATTAGCTGAATTTTCAAAACCAATATTTTTTATACTTCTGTTTATCTTTTTGAATATTTGGTCTGCATTTTCATTAATACTTTCTGAAAAAACAATTTCTGACAAGTTATAAATAAATTTTTCCTCTTTATTTTTAAATTTATCTTGTATACTTTTCTTTAATCCAACTTTATCAATTACGATATTATTTTTAAATTTTTGATATACCAATTGATTCCATAAAGTTTCAACGTATAATTTTTTTTTTATAGTTTGATATTTAATACCTTGTTTTTTTAAAACTTTTTTAAAATCCTCAGAATTTTTAATATTTTTTCTCTTTAATAAATTTTTTTCCACCCTTTCAATAAGGTTCAAATTTTTGTTGAAATCAAAGTATTTTTCAAGTTCAGTCTTTTTTATTATTTCTGTGATTAACGAGTCTTTAGCAATATTCTCGAGTCTTGGATTTTTTAATTCTTTTAGTTTTGGATTTAAAAAAATTAAATATTTTTTTTCATTTTCGATGTCTATATTTGTAATAATATTGTCACGTATTTTGATTTTTATCTCTATAATCTTTCCAAATGCAAATGAAGAAAAATTAAGTAAAAAAATTATTATTAAACAAATTCTAATTTTACTCATTATTTTCAAATATAGTGTTTGCAGAGCCACGTAATTCAGCAAACGGTATAAACTTAATTAGAAAAAATAAGCTTTCATCTGGTTGAAGCCTTCCATTTCTAAAGAATTTTTTTTGATATTGAAATGATGCCAATAAACAATCTGTCTCATATTCATATGAAAGTTTATAAAATTGTGTAAAATCATCTTTAAGATCTTTTGTAGTATCAAATTGTACTGAATGTTCATCACTATACCTATATGAAGTTGTGTTTTTCAAGGTTTCAGAATTACCAATTTCGTGGTTTTCAGTTATGTAATTAAATGTTGTTACTAGTTTGTTTAAACCTAACTTTGCAGTTAATGCATCATAATTTGAAAAATCTAAATCTCTGTCATAAGAAAAATTGTAGTTCAATTCAACATGGTCTTGAAATTTATAAAAAACAGAACCTACAATGTCGGATCTAGTTTGATCTAATTTTGATGTATCAGGTAAACTTTCATTCTTTTTATCTTTTAATACGTTTCCTATATTAATTCCAAAAATTTTTTCATTCTCAAGATTTTGTTTTTCAAACTCAACACCTAACGTAATTGACTTCCCCTTTTCAACCATGTCTGATCTACCAATTCTATTTGATGAAAAAATATTATTATATTGAATTCTTGCACCTGTATCAGAAATATCTTTGCCATTTGTAGGACTAAATCTTATTTGTGTTACAGGTTTAAAATAATTATTACTTTTCTCAAGTTCCTTTTTTAAAGGATATTCTGACTTTAATAGAAATGTACCAAAAATTTCATGGTCATTTTTGTTCTCATATACCGAAGAATTTTCTGAGTATGTATTATAATTTTTTAATAAAAGATTATAATTTGTTACTAAGCCTTTAGTAGTGATATAATCGAAAGACTTAAAATTGAAATCATTATTAATAAGAGCTTCATATTTATTTGTATCATAAAGTTTTTGGAAACCTGAGGACAAAAAATTGAAACGACCGTTATATTGTTCATCTAAGTCAATCTCTTTATTAAAGTCAAAATTTGGAAAAATATATTGATATCTATCGCTATCTCCTTTCGCTAAATTTTCATAAAGTCTAACAGAAGTTTGTAAATCTGTATTATTATCAATATCTTTGTTAATCTTTAAATAAGAAGTAAGCAAACTATCACTTTCAATTATGGGAGTATAACCTTTTATATCATGAATTTTTAAATAGTTATCGTTTGATACATGTTGGACTTTTAATTCATAATTTGTATTTTCACTTATTGCTCCATCTAAAGTTGCGAAAAAATGGCTGTTTGAGTTGTTGTTATCGGGTAAAAATCCGGTTTTTCTTTTAACTGATGGATCAGGATGATTAAAATATGGCATATAAAAAACTTTTTTATCAAATACTTTTAGCCAAGACTTCTCATACTCGAAAAGTTTTTTTATTTTGTTGTGAGTAAATATTTGGCTTTGCATCTCCCATCCTCTACAATTTTTATCTTTTTTATTACAAGTGCTAAAAACCGTTTTATATATTTTTGTTTCCTTATCATTTGAGGTCATACTTCTACCTTTTAAGACAGGATCATTTTTTTCATTTCCAAAAAAAGAGTTCTCAAAATCAACAAATATCTCTCTACCAACTATTTCATTATTTTTTAGGTCAATCATAGAGTTCTCAAAAAAATAGCTATTTAGGTTTTTGTCTATGACATTTGCCTCTTTTGATGAAATTATTTCTGAAATCAATTCAAATAAAAAACCTTTTTTTAAAATAAACTTATTTTTATTTTTGTCATTTATTTTGGTAAAATTATTACTACTTATTTTTCTCACACTTCTGTCGAATAAAACATCGTAAGAATTAATCTCGTATTTATCTTCACTTTTTATGTAGGTTTCATTTTTGGAAAAAATTGTATCATCAACTTCTTTGTAAATTATTTTTTCGCTCTCTATGTAGATATCTTGGCTTTTGTCAAAATATTTTACATCATCAATTATAATTAATTCTAAATTTTTTTTATCATAAATAAATTTATTGCCCTTTATTGTTACATTCTTAGAAGGTATATTTGCTTCACCTTTTGTTGCGTAAAGCATATTACCATTATCTTCAATTTTTATATTTTTTGAGTCAAAAAAGATTGTATCAGCATTTAAATTTGAATTTAAAAAAAGAATAATAAATATTGTAAATATAATAGAAGAATTAATTTTCATTTAGTTTAGTCAATCCTAGCGTACACATTAAAAAAAATAATATTTGAGGTAACCATACAGAGGCTTCTGCTGGCAATGTCTCATTTTTTCCAAATAGTATTGAAAAGTAATTAATATAATAAAATATTACTGATACTAAAACTCCTATGACTACTAAAAAAAACTTTGACTTAACAAAATTTAATTTAAACATCAATATAGCCCCTATTATAGTTGTTAAAGCTAAATAAAATGGAATACTGTATATTTTATTAAGATGTATACTGACCTCTGTTGCAGAATAACCAATGGATTTGTAATTTTCTTTCAATTCTATCAATTGAATAATATTTAGTGAATTTAGGTTAGAGTACAAGTTTGAAATAATCTCACTATTAAAAGATGATGTGTAATAATAATTTTTTAAAATTTGGGTTTTTTTGCTATCCGAATAAACTTTAATATTTTTTAAAAGCCAAACTTTATTGTTAATATCTGCTTCTTCAGAAATAATCGTATTAATTAATTTATAATTTGTGTCTAGTTCAATGATTTCTAAATTTTCCAATTTATTAATTTTATAGTTTTTTGCATTTATTATATAAATTTTGTCACCCATTTTACTAGTTTCTTTAATCCATAGCCCATCTTCATTTACTACTGCTAAATGGTCGCCATTATTTGAATATTTATACTTCAAATTTAAGTATAAGCTTTTAAGATTAGCTGAGAATGAATAATAGATTACAATTAATAAAATACCAGTTATTAACGCAACAATAGAAATTGTAAAAGTTATTTTTAAATTGTCTATACCATTGCTTCTTAATAATTCTATTTCTTCGTTTTCATAAAGATTTATAAAAAAAAACATTACACCTAATAAATAAACAAATGGAAGAATTTCAAAAATTATAGATGGAATATTTAAAATTGTTAGAAGGATTGGGTAATAAAGTTCATTTTCTTTGTTTTCGAAGTATTTTATTTCTTCAAAAATATTTAAAAAAAAACTTAAAAAAATAAATACCACAAGAATTAATAATATATTTTTTAAAAAAAGTTTGGTTAAATAATTTTGATACTGTTTTAAAATCATAAAAAGTTTAATTTAAATTTTGTAAACATTAACAGTAGCAAGTAATATAGCAGGACTAAAATTAAGGGTAGTAATAATATTAAAAATAAAACATTTAATGACTGTAGAAAAAATTTTAAACTTAATTGAGATATAATTATAGTTGTGACACCTAGAATAAATATATTTAATTTATGAAATTTTATAAAATACTTCTTCCTGGGCACAATAACTAAGCTTGCTCCAATCAATGAAATAATAAGTGTATAGAGAGGGAGTACTAATCTTTTGTACAACTCTTCACTTATTGATTTCATTGTTCGGTCTTGGCATGTTCTATTTTTAGCATTTATTAAAAGATTAGCCTCTTTTAATATTTTACTTTTTAAAAAATATTCTCTTACACAGTTTAAAAGTTTCATCGAATCTAATTCTTGAATTTTTGAATGTGTTGTTGTTCTAGTTGAGAAATTTGATAAATCGTAGTCAGTCTCCGAAAAATTAAGAGTGAAAGTTTTATCTTCATTTATATTTGTGATACCGCCATTAAAAAGTCTTAAAACATATTTATTATTTTTTTTAATTATTCTTCCACTTTCAGATACTATAATCTTTGATTTGTTAGGGTTGATTTTTTCATTAATATAAACTTTTTTCAGTATTCCATCTTTTTTGTAGTCTTCCACAAATATTGTAAGATTTTTAACTACATTAATAAATTTTTTTTCAGAAATTAACTTAGGTAAAAAGTCAATATTTGATTCTTTTATAAATAATCTTGCTAGATTTTGGGATTTAGGGACAATAAATAAATTTAAAATTAGCTGCAATATTAAAAAAAATAATGAAAATCTAAAAATAAAGTTTATAAATTTGATTTTTTTTATTCCATTGTTCCAAAATACAATTAACTCATTTGTATTGTTATATTTATTGATTACATAAAAAACTGATACAAAAAAAACAAAGATAATTGTCTTGCTAAAAATTTTAGGTAAATTAAGAGATACATAATAAAAATAAATGCTTAGACTATGCCCATCATCTGAAACTAAGTCTAAGAAATTTACAGCTTGTATTATCCATACGATAAAAGTGATACTTAAAGATGCTATCAAAAAGAAATTAACTATATCTATCGAAAATTTGCGAAAAATTAATTTATTCATTGAAATTTATGTTTTATTAAATATACAACAATATCTAATAAAAATTTCAAAAAAATGAAGATAAATTTAAAAATTGTATCGAAAATACCCAAGTTAGCAAAGGATAATGAGGTTATTTTCCTCAAAAACAAAACCAATAATAGTAAGACACTAAAGCTATTTAACAACAATATATTTACTAATAAATTATTTAACGAAAAAAACTTTTTAATAAAAAATGTAAACAATAAAAACTATATATTCGTAAATTGTTTAAAAGCTAAAACATCTTTAGAATATGAAAAATTAGGCTCTAATTTATATTCATATTTAAAAGATAATAAAATTGAAAACCTATTTATTAATATTTCTTCAAGTGTTTTGACTAACATTCAATTTGAAAAAATTTTGCATGGCGCTCAACTTAGATCATATGATTTTAGCGTTTATAAAACTGATAAGAATAAAAATTTACCAATCAGCATAAATGTTTATGGTAATAATAAAAGTGTAAAGAAAAATTTACTAAGACAAAAACTTTATTCGCTTTTACAGGGTGTTTTCTTGTCTAGGGATCTTGTTTCAGAACCTGGAAATATTTTGCATCCTGATGAATATGCAAAACGTATATTAAAATTACGAAAATTCGGTCTGAAAGTGAAAGTTTATGATCAAAAAAAACTTAAAAAATTAGGCTTCAATGCATTATTAGGCGTAGGACAGGGTAGTATTAGAGGATCCTACATGGTGATCATGGAATGGAATGGTAAAAAAGATAAATCAAAACCTCTGGCCTTTATTGGAAAAGGTGTATGTTTTGATACTGGAGGAATTTCTTTAAAGCCGGCAAAATTTATGGAGGATATGACTTATGACATGGCTGGATCTGCCACAGTAGTAGGTTTAATGAAAACACTTGCAATGAGAAAAGCAAAAGTCAATGCGATTGGTGTCGTAGGTCTAGTTGAAAATATGCCTGGAGGCAATGCTCAAAGACCTGGAGATATTGTAAAATCTTATAGCGGTCAAACTATTGAGGTTTTAAATACCGATGCTGAAGGAAGGTTAGTTTTAGCAGATGTGTTAACTTACACAGAAGAAAAATTTAAACCGAGATTAATGGTTGATCTAGCAACATTAACTGGTGCAATAATTGTTGCTTTAGGTTCAGAGTACGCAGGTATGTGGTCCAATAATGACAAACTTTCAAAACAACTTTTAGATTCGGGGGAGCAAGTGGAGGAAAAATTGTGGAGAATGCCTTTACATGAAAATTATAATAAACTTATGAATTCAAAAAATGCTGATATACAAAATATAAATTATGTAGGTGGTGCGGGGTCTACCACTGCTGCACAATTTTTACAGAGATTTATAATTAATAAAACTCCATGGGCACATTTAGACATAGCTGGTATGGCTTTTTCCAAATATGCGGGAGCGTTAAATTCTGGAGGAGCAACGGGATTTGGGGTTAGGTTATTAAACAAATTTATAGAGGAGAATTATGAGTAATATAGAGAAAACATTATCAATAATTAAACCAGATGCTGTTGAAAGAAATTTACAAGATGAGATTAAAAATGAATTTAAAAATAAAGGATTTGACATACTGAGAGAAAAAAAAATACACATAACCAAGGAAGAAGCTGAGAGGTTTTACAAAGTTCATGAATCTAAACCATTTTATAATGATTTGTGTGCATATTTATCCTCTGGACCTATCGTTGTTATGATACTTCAAAGAGAAAATGCAATCTTAGAGAATAGAAAATTAATGGGTGCAACAAATCCTGATGAGGCGCAGGAAGGAACGCTTAGAAAAAAATATGGTTTATCTATTGATAAAAATTCAGTTCATGGTTCAGATAGTGTCGAAAATGCACAAATAGAATTAGATTTTTTTTTTAAAAATTAGATAAAAA
>LULJ01000640.1_pt1 | contig 11734 bp, 12 predicted proteins | sample 728171 | NCBI WGS metagenome assembly LULJ01 (sample SAMN03860292, study PRJNA289734) | marine metagenome | biome: seawater column; feature: ocean; material: water; isolation source: Red Sea water column Station 169 - depth 25m | place: Saudi Arabia: Red Sea | collected 2011-10-15 | depth 25 m
TTTTTTTTGGAGACCAATCATCAAACCATCTCTTGGTCCAGCTCCAAGATTAGATACTAAATAAATACCTCCACCAATCCCAACGGTTATTACTGAAATTATTGCAAGAATTAATTGATAAAAGTAATTGGATGGGGTTGGAACAAATTTTATGCAAAGATCAATCATCAATGCAATAATGATTGCGTTAAGTATTGTTCCCATCCCTGGTTTTTGACCAAGCGGTATCCACAAAATTAAAACTGCAACACTTATCAAAAATGTTATTGTTCCTATACTCAAATTAACATTTAAAGAAATACCTTGAGCTAAAACACTCCATGGAGAAGCACCAGTAAAAGATACAATTAATAGACCTTCTCCAAGACCAAATAACATCAAGCCAAAACATAAAAAAAAGAATGTAGAAAATTTTGGTTTAAAGTTATAAGGCTTATCTGAACTCCAATTGACCCTTGGTATTTTCTTAATTTTTAAAAACATTTTAATAAGTTATTTCTATTGTTAATAAAGTCTATTAAACTAGTTGTTAAATGAAAAAAATTATAGTCATTTTATTTCTTTTTATTTATCCAACAAATTCAATCGCTCATATTGGACATTACATTAAATACAACAAAATTGAGATGGAGATTTTTCGAAATGGTGAGCTTATTGGCTATAATCATTATTTTTTCAATAGAAATGGATCAGAAACTATTGTTACTAATCAAATTAAGTTTGTAGTTAAACTTTTGGGAGCAACAGTTTTCCAAGTTGAGGGTTATAGCGAGGAAAAATATTTCAAAGATCAATTAGTTTCTTATAATTCTAAAACTTTACAAAATGACAAAAAGAAGTTTGTTAATTTAACATTAAATCAAAAAACTAAAAAATTTGATATTAAGGGCTCTTCATATAATGGAGAAGCCTCGGCTGAAAACGTAATTGGAAATTGGTGGAATCACAAAATTTTACAAGCGAGTTCTCAAATAAGTCCTATCTCAGGAAGTATTAAGGATCAAGTTGTAACTTTTTTAGGTAAAGAAAAAATAGATCTTTATGGAAAAGTTTATGATGTTGATCATTTTACATTGGTATGATCGTAAAAATTTAATGATATTAAAAGTATCCTATTCAAGAATGGGTAACTGGGAATATAAATTAAAGAATTTTAATTAATTTCTCTTGAGATTTTTCTAAATAAATCATGTGCACTTATCCATCCTGACTCTAATCTAGGTCCTACAAACCAATCAGCACAAACACCCAATCTTTTCCTAGGATCCCAAAAACTCTTAATTTTAAATGGTCTCGAATTTGAAGAATACCGCCAACCGTGATTAAGTGAATAATAAATCTTTGTTTTTTTGATATTTGAAAGTTTAAAAAATTTATCGATCATAATTTGTGAATTTTCTTTTTTGTTATTCTTATTTTTATTAATCTTTTTATTTGCCCATTTAAATGTACTTTGAAGAGTCCATAAATCATATTTTGATTTAAATCTTTTTTTTGAGTTTTCATTTCCTGCCCAGCCCAAAATTGAGTCTTCAAAAAGATAGCTACTATTTGAATTCTTGTTTTTTTTTATTGCAATCATAGTAGTAATATTTGCATCCATTTTTATTGATTTTCTTAAAAAAGAGTTATTAATAAATTTCTTAGAAAGTTTTTTTAATTGTGGAAAAGGACAAGTCAAAATTAAGTTTTTAAAGGATCTTAATTTTCCATCGTCAAATAACAAATACCAGAGTTTATTTTTATAATAAATTTTTTTTAATTCACTGTGATAGTTGCAATTAATTTTCTTTAGCAAATGTTTGCTAATATCATTATTTCCATTTTTACCAATTACTTTTAAATGTTTTTTATCCTCTTTTTTTTTTGAATTAAGAAAAACATGTTTGCCTCTCCATACTTTTAAAATTCTTTTTTTTATTAAATCTTTAGTAAATTTTTTAAATTCCTTAGTTTTTGGTGAAATATACTGAGTGCCATGATCGAAGCCTGTTTTGCCTTTTATTCTTTTAAAGGATGCACGACCCCCAGGGCCTCTTGCTTTATCGAACAAAATTACTGAATATTTTTTATTAAGAAGATTTGCAATTGTGGATCCAGATATTCCAGAACCAATTATACAAAATTCACTCATTTACCAGCAACAACCATTCCCTCTATTAACATGGTTGGTGAGTTAGTTGCATATTTGAACTCTAAATCATTTGCTAAGGTAATATTTTGAAACATGTCTTTAAAATTACCTGCTATAGTAATTTCATTTATTGGATATTTAAACTCACCATTTTCAATTAAAAACCCGGTTGCTCCAACTGAATAATCTCCGGTCACAATATTACTTCCATGTCCTATGGTTTCGGTAATATAAAGACTTTTTGAATGTGAATTCAGTAAATCTTTAAAATTAATATTTCCATTCTCAAAATAAAGATTACTTGTTCCTCCACATCTTCCGTTAGATTTAAGATTTAATTTTTTTCCATTGTAAGTATCAATCAGATAATGTTTCAAAATTCCTTGATCCACTAATTTAAGTGTGTCGGTTTTTACCCCTTCATTATCAAAATTTCTTGAGCCTAATCCTTTGAGCATATCAGGTTTGTCAAATACATTAATTTTATCTGAGAATATTTTTTGATTAACTTTATCCTTTAAAAAAGAAGTTCCTCTTGATATTGCTGATGAGGAAATAGCGCTTGCAAAAGTACTTAATACTCCCTTAGCTATTCTTTTATCAAAAATTATAGCAATTTTCTCACTCCCAATTTTTTTTGGACTTAATTTTCTAATGGTTTGATTAGCAGCTAAATTGCCTAATTCATCTGCATCATCTAGGTCTTTAAGAAAACATTTACTAGAGTATTCATAATCTCTTTCCATGCTTTTTTCATCTTTTGCAACTGTTACACTTGAAGCTGTAAATGAAGATGTTTTGTAACCATCACAAAAACCTTCGCTGTTAGCTAAAACAAAATTAGATTTATTTTGAGTAAAACTAGACTCAGTATTAACAATTTTTTTATCGTTGGAAGCTGCAGCTTCTAATTTTTTTAGATAATCTATTTTTTGATTATTTTCTATATGAGTTTCATCATAAAGATTTAGGTCTTTTACTTCTTTTGCAAATAAATCTCTATCCGGTAAAGAATTAAATTCATCCTCAGGTGTATTTTTTGTAGTCTCAATACATTTTTCAATCAAAATATTTAAATTGTCATTAAGCAAATTAGAGGAAGATATTGATGATTTTTTTTTACCAATATACGTAGTGATGCTTAGGCCTAGATCATCTGATCTATTAGACTCATCTAATTTTTTATTTCTAAAATTTACAGTTTCAGAAATCGAGTTTTTTACAATCACACTTGAGTCTGTTGCACCTAATTTCTTTGCTAAACCTAAACAATATGATGCTTTTGTTTCTAAAAATTCTTGATCTTTAACCATTTAAAGTTTCGTACCACCCACAGTCATCTTATTTATTAATATAGATGGCTGTGCTACACCTACGGGGACACCCTGTCCAGCTTTACCACATGTTCCAATTCCAGGGTCCATCATCATATCATTGCCTACCATAGAAACTTCTTTTAAAATTGAAGGACCGTCTCCAATTAATGTTGCACCCTTAATTGGTGATCCAATTTTGCCATTAACAATTTCATAAGCTTCAGTGCAATTAAATACAAATTTTCCAGATGTAATATCAACTTGTCCACCACCAAAACTTACTGCAAAAATACCTTTGTCGACTGCCTTAATCATTTCTTCTTGGGTTTGCCTACCGCTTAGCATCATCGTATTTCTCATTCTTGGTAGAACTATATGTCTATAGTTTTCTCTTCTTCCGCTACCAGTAGATCTTGTTTTCATCAAACGTGCATTGAGCCTGTCTTGCATAAAATTTTTTAAAATTCCATTTTCAATTAAAACAGTTTTTTCTGTTGGTGTTCCCTCATCGTCAATTGTAAGACTACCTCTTCTATTATCAATGGTACCGTCGTCAATAATTGTAACTCCCTCACTTGCAACTTTTTGGCCCATCAGATTATGAAATGCTGAAGTTTTCTTTCTATTGAAATCTCCTTCTAAACCATGACCAACAGCCTCATGAATTAATATTGCTGGCCACCCAGGTCCGAGTACAACCTTCATCTCTCCTGCTGGCGCGGGTTTACTCTCTAAATTTACTGATGCTATCCTTAAAGCTTCGTCACAAACACTTTTCCAATTTTCATCTTTTAAATATGAGTCATAAGATTGTCTTCCACCAACACCGTATACGCCTGTTTCTTTTCTGCCATCTTTCTCCACCATAACTGACACATTAAATCTTACTAAAGGACGGACATCTGACAAAGTCTCTCCACCAGATCTAATTATTTCTACAGACTTTTGCTCTCCCAAAAAATTAGCTGTAACTTGTTTAACCTTATCACCTTTAGATCGTAAATAATCATTTACATCGTTCAATATTTTTATTTTTTCATTAAGAGATTTTTGCTCAATAGGATTAATATTGTCATAATACTTTTTATTTGATTTAGGAATTTCATGATTGTAAGTACCTTTGACAGATTTTAAAGTTGACTTTAAATTTTCTGAAGATTGTTTTAAAGAGTTCTTAGAAATCTCATTAGAATGAGAATAAGCGACCACTTCATCAGATATAGCTCTAAAACCAAATCCTAAATCTGAATTATAACTAGAATTTTTAATTTTGTTATCATCTAATAGTATCGACTCAGATTTTGAATTTTCCAGATACAATTCGCCATCATCACATTTTTGCAAAGTGTCAGAAATAATACTTTCAGCCTCTTTTCTAGATACGTCAGATTTTTCAAAGAAATTACTCATATGAGACATTAAATAGATTGTTTCATAAAATTTTCAACTAGAGTATTTTACGCATGTACATATCTGAGACAAATTAGTAATAAATTCACTTATTATGAAAGTTTATTTTAATAATTCTTGTAAAATTTGTAAGGCCGAAATTGATCTTTATAAAAAAGAAAAAATAGATGAAATCGATTGGGTTGATATTACAGATAATGAGTTGGCTGAAAAGGAAACTTCTAAAGACAGTAAACAACTTTTAAGAAGGCTTCATATCAAAGATGGTGAGAAAGTTTTAGGAGGTGCAGAGGCATTTTTATTATTATGGAAAAAAATGCCAAAATATAAATTTCTCTATAAATTTTTTAAATTACCAATCATCTTTAATATATTTTCAGTTGTATATGAAATAGTAGCCTTTTTTCTTTACTTAAAAAATAAAAAGCAACTAAAAAAATCTAACTTGTGAAAAATAATAAAAATTTACTTAATAAAGACATGGAGGATACAAACATTACTAAGACTATTGAGTACATTAGTAATATAATTTTATTTTTTTTTCTTCTTAATCTAACAAAATCTTTATCATCCAGATCAGAAACGTCTCTCTCACCAACTACTGGATAATCATAAGTAAATCGCCATGTACTTTCACCAAGTCTTGGGTCTAAATTATTATAATATGTGATCCACGCAATAATGTATCTGAAAACTAAATATAAAATTATTAAAAAGGCAGATCCTAAAATCATATTAGATAATATCTAATTAAATATAAATGTTTAATTATTATTTTTGGCTCTTTTCCTTGCAATAAGCTGTGTTAAAGAATCTACCATGGTGTCTGAAGCTTTAAAGATGTCTACATTTTTAAACTCATGGGAAAGATTTTTTTCAGGGTTTGTTTTATCTTCAATAACAATTCCTTCATCTGGAGAGTTATTTTTGATGTAAATTAATAATAACCACTCATCATCTGATGACTCGTCCCATTTAATAAAAACTTCTCCAGTTTCAAATCGTCTATCTATACATCGAAAAATAGACATATCTCGTGTAATATGTCTTTTATTGAGTTGAAATACTAAACTACTTGCGCTTCTGTAAAAACTTTCAAGTGCAAATTCAACTTTTTGTCTTGCTAATGTATATTCTTTTTCTTTTTCTAATAAGGTTTCTCTGTCTTCGTCACCTTGAAGTTTAACACCTAGCGCTTCAACTCTTTCTTTAATTTTTTGATCTCTTAGTAATCTGTATTTTTCTCTAAGTTTGTCAATTCTCTCTTGTAGCCCAGAATAATCTTCTCTTTTTTCTTTTAGGGAAATTTTCTCAAGTTTTTCTAGTTCTTTAACTTCTCTTATTCTGAATTTTTCAATTTGTTTATCTAATCTTAATTGTTTTAAAAATTGTTTTTGCTTTTCTGCTTGTTCGATTCTTAAAAGCGCTTGTTCTTTTCTTAAAAATAATTTTATATCTTTCGTTCTCTGTTTTTCTAATCTTTCCTCTTCTCTTAGCGTTTGCTCCCTCAGCTTTAATCTTAAATTTTCTTCTTCTTTCTTCTTCTCTTCTTCTTCGATTTTTTCTTTTCTTTCTCTTTCAATTTTTTCTATTTTTATTCTTCTTTTTTCATCGGTTTTTAATATCTTGTAATTAGAAATTGTCTCTGAAATCTTGTCAAAAAAACTCTGAATGCTTTTTTCCAAACCAAAATTAAAATTGAAATTAAATTGTGGTTTGAGAGATAATTGAAATTTAACTAGTTTTAAGACTAGGCTATCTTTCTGTTTTTTTTTTATTTTTGGTTGGTAATTGACTTTTTTTGGTTTTTTAGACTTATTTTTTTTCTTTTTTTTAATTAACTTATTTTTTCTTAGTTTTTTTGAGCTTTTTCTAATTTTATTTATTCTTCTTTTAGCTCTCTTAGCTTTATTTTTCTTTTTAGTTTTTGTCTTTTTTTTTGATTTTTTCTGTTTTTTTTTCATTTCTAAGAAGAAATGACCCTATCAATAATTTATTGATAAATATAGTCTCTAGTCACAGGTGTTGAACTATAATTTTTAGTAAGTTGAAATTGATATACAACTTGATCTCCCCACTTGAATGCCATTTCACAACCAGCAAGATAAAACTCCCACATTCTAAAAAATTTTTCATCAAACATTTGGATAATTTTATCTTTATTTTTTAAGCAATTTTCTTTCCAATGTCTCAACGTGTGTGCGTAATGAAGCCTTAAAACCTCAATATCTGTTACTATTAAGCCAGCTTTTTCAATAGGGTTGGTTACTTCACTTAAACTTGGAGTATAACCACCAGGAAAAATATATTTCGTAATCCATGGATGAGGATCTCTTGGAGGATTTACAGATCCAATAGTGTGTATCAGTGAAACCCCGTCTTCTTTCAACATTTTTTCGATTTGTTTGAAAAATTTTTTATAAAATTTCCTTCCAACATGTTCGAACATCCCAACACTTACAATTCTGTCAAATTTTTCATTTAACTCTCTATAATCCATTAGTTTAAACTTAACTTGGTTTTCTAAATTCAATTCTTTAGCTTTTTGGGTACAATAATTAAGTTGGTTCTTTGATAAAGTAATACCAGTTACTTCACATTGAGCACTTTTGGCTATATCGATGGCAAGTGAACCCCAGCCACATCCAATATCTAAAACTTTTTGATTGGGTTTTATATTTAATTTTTTAATTATGTGTTGAATTTTATTATTTTGAGCTGTTTCCAAACTGTCATTCTCATTTTTAAAATATGCACAAGAATACTGTCTTTTTGGATCTAAAAATAAGTCATACAAGTCGTCCTTAATATCATAATGGTGAGACACATTCATTTTGGATTTTTTAATAAAATTAAAGTTAGTTAAATATCTATATGATCCCCTTAATTTATTAATTAAATAACTGAAAAAGTTTAATTCTCCCCTTCCAAAATTCATTAAGGCAAGATCTAAAAAATCTGTAAGTGTGCCGTTTTCAATTACAATTTCACCGTTGGTATATGCTTCGCCAAAATATAAATCAGGATGAAATAACAATTTATAATGAAGATTTTTATTTAAAATTTTTAGTCTAATAGGGTTATTGTCTGGTTCTCCAATAATATAGTCTTTAGAATTAGCATCAGTTAATACAAATCCACCTTTTTTAAAAACTTTGTTAAGAAATCTTGCTAATTGCATTTTATGCTGCCAGGGTTGGTTTGTTATAAAATTTTAAATCTTTTAATCTATTCATTAATTCCTCTTCATCATTTTTATTTAAGAGACTTAGTGGTGGTAAAATATTTTTGTACATATTGTCGTTTTGTGCACAGAAAGTATGTAAACTAGAAATTAGATTATATTTATCAAAGGTGCTTCTCACATCGCATAACTTATCATTATATAATTGTTTTTTTCCTGCAAAAAAATCATCATAAACTTGCCTAGATAATTCTGCTGTAATGTTGCAAGTTGCAGTTATTATACCAGAACATCCTAATTCCAATCCTTTTAATAATTTAATTTCTGAACCGGGTAAAATTGAAAAATTTTTAAGTTTTAAATTTTCATATAAATTGTAAGAGCTATCTTTTACCCCAACTATTTGTTTTGGAAATTTATTAACAAGTGTCTCTACACACTTCAAACTAAATTTATAACCACTAAGTTTTTCAAAATTATAAAGAATAATTTTACAATCTGGCACTGAATTAATTATTCTAGAATAAAAATCCAAAACCTCTGTATCACCATAATTATAATAAGCGGGAGGCATAATTAAAAATTTATTTAGATTCAATGAAATTGCTATCCTCATAAAATTTATTGTTTCACCTAAAGAGTTCAGACCTGTGCCAATTATATGTTTATCTTGATATTTGCTTTTTGAGAGATTGTTAAGTAAGTCAATTTTTTCTGAAATAGGTATTAATTGAGACTGACCTGTGCTGCCAAAGATTACAGTGCCATGACAACCTTGATCGATAAGCTTCTCAGCATGCATTATTGTTTTTTCAACATTCAGGCTTAAATCATTGTTAAGCACTGACATTGAAGCAGCAAAAATTCCACTTATTTTTGTCATAATAAAAATTTATATAAAAATATACTCAGTAAAGTTTATAAATACTATATGAAAATATTAGCAGTTCAGAGCAGAATGGGTATTGGAGATACCGTAATTTTCTTACCATTTATAAAGGCTTTGTCCAAAAAATTTAATTCACCAATTAGTATATTGGTAAAAGAAAACTCTAAAGCCAATCAATATTTACACCAGACAAAATATATTGATAAAATTCTTACTCTAGAAAGAGATAATAAAACAAATAATAGACATGGTGGTTTTTTTGGTATTTTTAAATTAGCAAACGATTTAAAAAAATATAAATTTGATAAAATTTTTATTTTTAATTCATCTCTGAGATTTAACTTAGTTGCTAAGATATCTGGTATTCCACAAATTTACCAATATCCATTGTTCGCAAAAAACAAACAACATATAATTGAGGCTCCTAAAAAATTTTTAAAAAAAAATTTAGATTTAGACATTAATGAGGATCCTGAAGTACAAATCGATAGTAATTTAATTTCTAACGCAGCACAAAAATTTCAAATAGATAAAAATACTACAAATATTCTCTTAGGCATAGGTGGTTCTGGACCTACAAAAAGAATTCCTGCAAAAACTTTCTTAAGCGTAATTGATAAGATATCAAATATGAAAAATTGCAGATTTTTTCTTGCAACAGGTAAGGCAAATGAGGAACAGGAAGTATTAAACGAAATTTTGCAATCTAAATTTCAGAATTTTTGTACTCGTTTAGATAATTTAACTATTAAAGAAATTTTACCGTTAATTAAGAATTGTAATGTATCCATTTGTAATGATTCGAGCTTTAGTCATTTATCCTCAGCTTTAGGTATTAAAACAATTACTTTAATGGCTGATACTCCATTAATTTATGGAAATTATAGCTCAAAAATGTTTCCAATAATTCCAGACGGAGAAAACACAGTAACACATAATACTTTAGGTAAAGATAAAATTGATCCACAAAGAATTTTTGAGAGATTTTTAGAAATTATTGTTTAAGAAATATCGTTTAATACAATATCTTTAGCCTCATTAACAATTGAAGATAATCTTGAAGTTTCAGGAGATATATCGGGATGAATTTTTTTTTGGATTTTTATATATGCTTTGTTAACATCTTCTTTGGTAATTTTTTTATTCATATCTAAATTTAAAATTTTGTATGCCTCAGAAACTGATATAGACGAAACGTTATTGGTACCTGCTTGGTTAAAAGAAAAGCGACCAGATCTTCTTAATGTCTGAATAAGTCTAAAAAGAGAAATTAATTGAAAAATAGATAAACCTTTTAATTTTAATAAAGCTAAACTTGCCAAAGTAAGAGGTAAGGTTAATAAAAATTTTCCACCAATAGCAAACAAAACTGCTAAAGTTTTAAAAGATAGTTCAAAGCTACTTCCAGATGTTAGGAAATATCTTGAAGAAGAAAATAATTTTACAGAACATAATTTAAAAGACACAAAAAAATATCAGAAAATCTTATTTGATGAAATTAAAGGTAGAATAAAGTTAGATGATGAATCATTAAAATTTAAAGACAAAGAATATGAATATTGGACTAAAACAACTGCAGTAGGAAATTATTCGATAAAACTAAGAAAGAAAATTGGGAGTGATAAAGTTGAAGAATTTTGGAACGGTGATGAAGAAAAAGAGAAATTAAAAACTGAATATTTCGGTGTAGGTGATTTAGAGGTAAGTTATAATGACAAACTTTTAGGTTATTCTTTAGATTTAAAAGGATCTGAATATTATACAATTTACATAAGAAATATTAGCTCAGGAAAATTAGTCACTGAGAAAATAGAGGAAACTAGTGGAAGTATTACTTTTAGTTTGGACGACCAATATTTTTTTTATTCAAAGCTTGATGAATTTCACAGACCAAGAAAAATATTTAGACACAAAATTGGATCATCGGTTAAAGATGATGAGCTTATTTTTGAAGAGAAGAGTGAAGCATTTACTGTGGGCATAAGTTTAAGTTCAGATGAAAAATATTTTTTTATAACAACATCAGATCATAATACTTCCGAACAATATTACTTTGAGGTAACAGAAAAAAATCCAAAGCCAAAATTAATTATAAAAAGAAATAAGGGTGTAATTTATTCAGTCAATTCTTGGGGTGGATATTTTTATTGTCATACTAATAATGGTGCAGAAGATTTCAAAATCGAAAGATGTGATGATTTATCAAATCAAAAGTGGGAAATTTATATAGCTGCTAAAGAAGAGGTTTTAATTGGAGGATTAATATTTTTAAATGATTGGATTATCAGAGGGGAAAAATCAAACGCTTTGGGGAAATTATTTGTAAGAAATAAACAAACAGGAATTGAGGAAGAATTAAAATTTACTGACGAATCTGTGATTGTGCCCAGTGTTTCATTGATACAAAGAAATAAAAATACTGACTTAGTTTACTTGTCATATTCATCCCCAAAAACACCGGGTAAAACTTATTTATACAATTTAAAAACAAAAGAAAAAAAATTAGTAAAAGAACAAGAAATCCCATCTGGTCATAATCCAGATGACTATATAGTCGAAAGACTAGAATGCCCTTCTCATGATGGAAGATTAGTTCCACTCACAATTACCAGGCACAAAAAAACAAAAATTGATGGGTCAGCAAATTTACTTTTATATGGCTATGGGTCATATGGAAGTTCAATGACTCCAGATTTTTCCTCAACTAGATTGAGTTTAATTGACAGAGATATTATTTGGGTAACTGCACATATTAGAGGGGGAATGGAAAAAGGAATGAAATGGTGGAAAGAAGGAAAACT
>LULJ01001184.1_pt1 | contig 11707 bp, 8 predicted proteins | sample 728171 | NCBI WGS metagenome assembly LULJ01 (sample SAMN03860292, study PRJNA289734) | marine metagenome | biome: seawater column; feature: ocean; material: water; isolation source: Red Sea water column Station 169 - depth 25m | place: Saudi Arabia: Red Sea | collected 2011-10-15 | depth 25 m
GTAAAAATTGCTCAAGATGGTGAGATATTAGTTAAAGGAGAGAACGTAATGCTTGGCTACTGGAACAATAAAGAAGAGACAAACAAAGTGTTAAAAGACGGTTGGCTACATACAGGAGATATTGGTTTATTTGAGAATGATTACCTCAAGATTACAGACAGAAAGAAAGATATATTGGTTACACCTGGAGGAGATAATATTTCTCCGTTAAAAATTGAAAATGAATTAGTTAATTCAGAATTAATTGATCAAGCAATTGTTTATGGAGACAATAAACCTTATTTGGTCTCAATGTTAGTTCTTAGTGAAGAAAAAAAAAATATTAATGAAGAAGAAATTCAAAACGAAATAGAAAAAATAAATAAAAATCTTACAAAAGTTGAAAAAATTAAAAAATTTTTTATTTCAGAAGAAAAATTTTCAATTGAAAATGGAATGCAAACACCAACAATGAAGTTAAAAAGATATAAAATAATTCAAAAATTTAAAAATAAATTTGAAAGTTTATATTAATAAAAAATTATATTGTTTATTTATCGCAATTTACTTAACTTTTTTTAAATAAAATTTAAAAAAAAATTTCTAAAGTTAAGTTTTTTTTTAAAACAAATAAAGATTTGACATAACTATTCAAAAAAAATAAAAAAAGAATAACTAAACGAATCAAAAAGATTCGTAAAAAAAAGGGAGCTAAAGATGGCTAAAAGAAGAAAAAAAGCTGCTAAAAAGAAAACTAAGAAAAAAGCTAAGAAAAAAGCTAAGAAGAGAAGAAGAAAATAGTTTAGTATTCTTTTTAATTGATTACGCTTCTCATGGCGCTTGCGTGGGAAGCGTTTTTTTTTATTCTGCTACAACTTCTTCAGGAATTTCTTCTGATGTAGGTTTTGCTTCAACTTTTTGAATTTGTTTCTCCAAATTTCTTTTGAGGGCTTTATCTAGTTTTTTTTGAGTATCTTCTAGATTAGTTCCCATTACAATTTGAAATTCTGTAAGTAACCTGTCGTAAGCTTTTTCAAAAAGTTGTCTTTCACTATATGATTGATCTATCATCAAATCGTCTCCTTTGTTTAGATCTCTTACTACTTCAGCAAGCTCATATATTTTACCTGATGATATTTTTGCTTCGTACTCCTGTGCCCTTCTGCTCCACATTGATCTTTTGATTTTAGGTTTACTTTTTAAAATACTTATACATTTGTTTACTTGATTTATTGTTGCAAGTGGTCTCAAATGTGATTGTTTGTTTACTGGGACCATCCCACTAGCTTTATCTTTCTCAAATTTTAAAATGTATGTTTCCACATCAATTCCACCAATGTTAATCTTTTTGAATTCAGTAATCTGACCAACACCATGTTTTGGGTAAACTACATAATCTTTAACTTTATACTCCCTTTTTTCAGTCTCTTGTTTTTTTACTTTTTTAATTTCTGGCTTTTGTTCATTATTTTTTGGAATCCTTAAAGCCTCAGTTTTTAATTGAGCTTTTTAATATTGTTTCTTTAATAGCGGTTACCTTGTAAATATTATCATTTATATCAACTACTGTTAAGCATACTCTAGCATCGACTGGACACTCTGGCTCACAAACGCCACAATCTATACACTCATCCGGTTTAATTACAAGCATATTTTTGCCTTCATAAAAACAATCAACTGGACAAACTTCAACACAATCCATCAATTTACACTTTATACATTTTTCATTTACAAGATATGTCATTATAGATTTTGTTTAACTTTTTCTTTGATATCACCTACTACTTTATTATCTAAATACAACAAGCCTGATAAACGTCTCATTAGATTTGTCTCATAAACATCTGCATTTTCATCAGAGTAAATAATCTTCCATAACGCTTCTATTATAATTTTTTTTTCGTCTTCACTTATGTTTTTAACCTTTTTTGTAAAATCTAATATTTGATTTGAATCCTGTTCTTTTTTTTCAGCCTCTCTAATTATCTCCTCCAAGTTTTCATCTTTTGCACCCATTTCAATTAATGCTTTGATTATTATATTTTTTTCTTTTTCTGTGTAGTTTTCATCAATTTTCGCTGAATGAATTAATAAAGAGCAAACCGCAATTAAAGAAACATTATTTTCTTTAGTATCCTCATTTTTTTTAAAAAGGTTAAACATTAATCTAAATTAAGTTGCTTCAAAACTTGAAAAGGATTGTCTTTAATTTCTTTATTTACATTCTTATTCTTAAACACTTTTTTAGATGGTAAATACTTGAAGTAAAGATCTTTTTCTTTTTCAAAAGTTTTATAATTCATTTTATTTAATAATTTTATAAAATTTTCCTTATTACAACCTAATAAATTTAACATGTCAGGTATTAGTTTTATCTCTGTGTCATTATTTTTATTTTTTGAATTAAAAATCATAAGAAATAGCCTCTCTAGAATATCAATTCTTACATAAAACCTGTCAAATTTTTCAAATCCACATAAAAGCATAAACTCTCTATTCGATGGTTTATCTTGCTCCAAAAAGTTTAACCCAAACGTTGGAGGTTCTAATTGTTCATTTTTTTCATGATAATTTTTCCACAATACAGTTCTCAAAGAGACTGTGCTTGGTTTAAATAATTTAAATAAAAAAATATGATAACGTCCAAATCTTACTCCTAAATTTCTAAGCTTTTTCCTCTCATTTTGATCAAGTTTTTTAAGATAAGATAAAACATCCTCTCTCTTCACAACTCCATTGTTTTCATATAGGTGATACGCTAAAGCTCTAAGGTCTGAGTTTTTTTCTTGAGTATTTTTTAAATCAACCAAGCTTTTTAATTCTGTATTTATTTTTTTTTGTATCCATCCTTGAATAAATAAATCAAGTTTACTTCTCTCGTCATTTTCAATCATATCGTCTATAAGGAGATGTACTTTTGGATTTAAATAATCTTCACCTGGTAATAATTTAGCTATTTGATTATTTTTCCAATAAATTTTAAAATCTTTTTTTAATTCTATTAATCCAGTGTCAATTATCTGCTTTATTCTTTTGATTATTTCTGGACTTACATTTTGTCTAGCTGCTTTTTTAAGAGATTTTATATCGGCATCTAGAGCATCAACCTTAAAATCTAAATGCAATTTTAAACCTTTTAATTTCCCAATATATTGATTATTAATCATCACTTTTTCATCTTCTATAATTTCAGTGCTAAAAGTGATATCTTGTTTTAACCCTCTAGCAAGCACACTTGCTCTTTTATCAATAAAAGTTTTTGTTAGTTCTTCATGCAATCTATCAGAAAGTTTATCTTCAAGATTTTTTGCTCTTTCGACCCAGTAATCCTGATTTTCTACCCAATTTGCTTTGTTTGCGACGTAAGACCATGTTCTAACATTTGCAATTCTATTTGATATAGAGTCCACATTTCCCTCAATTTTATCTAATGAAGCTAGCTGTTCTTTCATATATTGATTTGGAATTCTTTTATTTTTACTGGTTAGGAATTTAAAAACTTTACTAATAATTTCTAAATGATTTCCATATGTTTTCTTTACAAAATCAGGAATTTGGCAGCATTCCCATAAAATTTTTAAATCATATGAATTCTCCAGAATTTGAAAGTCAGTTGCATCTTTTAAAAAATATTTTAAGGCTTTTTCATCTTCACATTCATAAATTCTTCTAAGCCATTCTTTATCTGGTTTCTCTTCAAGAGATTTAATTAAATTTAATTTACTACTAAAGTTTAATTTTGAATTCCTCCAAAATATTTGCTGTATTTCAGGAAATTTATGTTGTTCTAATGCTTCAATTTCTTCAGGATTAATCTCACCACATTCACCAGTTATTCCAAAAGATCCATCGTTTAAGTATCTTCCAGCTCGTCCTGCAATTTGCCCTATTTCAGAAATATTAAGTCTTCTTAATTTTTTACCATCAAATTTTTTAATATTTGAAAAAAAAACTTGATCTAAGTCCATATTTATACCCATTCCTATTGCATCAGTTGCAACTAAATAATCTACGTCCCCAGATTGATACAAACTAACTTGAGCATTACGTGTCTTTGGACTTAGTGAACCCATAACAATAGCAGCCCCACCTTTTTGTCTTCTAATGAGCTCAGCTATTGCATAAACTTCTTCAGCTGAAAAAGCTATTACAGCACTTTTTCTCTCTATTCTTGATATTTTTTTATGTCCCCCGAATGAAAGTTTTGAAAATCTTTCTTTATTAATAAATTCAATATCATCACTCAGTTTTTGTAAAATGGGTTTTATTGTATTAGATCCCATTAGCATTGTTAATTTTTCTCCTCGGAGATTTAATAATCTATCTGTAAAAATATGACCCCTTTCATTATCGCTACACATTTGAATTTCATCTACACCCACAAACTCAAGATTTTTATCAATGGGCATTGATTCTACTGTGCAAAGAAAATATTTTGCATTAATTGGGATAATCTTTTCCTCTCCTGTTATTAGAGCTACTTTTGATGGATCAATTTTTTTTATAATTTTGTCATAGACCTCTCTTGCTAATAATCTCAATGGGAAACCAATCATTCCTGATTCAAAGGAAAGCATAGTTTCTATTGCTAGAAAGGTTTTCCCAGTATTTGTTGGACCAAGAACTGCTGTAACTTTATTTTTTGACATTTCTACTTTTAGTATGATCTTTTTTTTGCCTACTATATTTTGTTGCCTGAAAAGAACAAAGATAGTCTAAAACTAGTCCGAATCAGAGGTGAAAAAGTTCTCATTTTAAATTATTATTGGATAAAGTTATCACAATTAATAAAAATTCAATATATTTTTTTCGATGCAGAAAAAATTATGGGAAGCCACTATATCCCAAAAAGAAAACTCAAACTTACGTAGTTTTGAAAAATTTTTAATTAATAAATATAATTTTAAAAGTAATAAAAATTATAAAAAACTTCTTAAATGGAGTTTACAAAACCCAAGTTCTTTCTGGAGTGATATTTGGGACTTTGCAAAAGTTAAAGGGGTTAAATCATTAAAAAACAAATTTCATAAAAAATTTACTAAAAATCAATTTTTAGTAAACTCAAAATTAAATTTTGCTGAAAATCTTCTGGTAAAAAATAATAACAAAAAAGCTATTACTTTTATTAGCGAAAATGGATTTAAAGAAACTAGATCTTGGATTGACCTTAAAAAGAATGTTGAAGATTTAGCTACATTTTTTAAAAAACATAAAATAAAAAAAGGTGTCCGTGTTGCTGCTTATATGCCAAATCAAATTGAGACAGTTGAGTGTTTCTTGGCAACCGCAGCTATTGGTGCTGTCTGGTCATCTTGCTCACCTGATTTTGGAACACAGGGACTAATTGAGAGATTTTCACAAATTAAGCCAAAAATTTTAATTTTAACTGACAGTTATTATTATAATGGAAAAGAAATAAGTATTTTAGGGATGATGTGGAATTGGCTTGTAAGTGCACTGGCCAGCGAAGCTTCGATTGTTTTATTTGATGGTTTTCCAATGCATAAAAATAAAGATCTTTTATTTAAAATAGCTGAAAAAGAAAAAATATCACTATTAGGTGTTAGTGCAAAATTTATTGATCAACTTAAAAAATTAAAATTAAATATTAAGTCTAAATTTAAACTAAAATATCTTAAAACTATATGTTCAACTGGTTCACCATTATCATCTGAAGGTTTTGAATATATTTATAGAAATGTAAAAAAAAATGTTCATTTGTCCTCCATTTCTGGGGGAACAGATATTGTATCGTGTTTTGTTTTAGGAAATATATTTTCTCCAGTTTTTAGAGGTGAAATTCAAAATAATGGACTTGGTATGGATGTTGATGTTTTCTCAGAAAGAGGAGAATCAATTCTTAATCAAAAGGGTGAACTTGTGTGCAAATCTCCATTTCCATCGATGCCAAACAAATTTTGGAATGATCCAGGAGGTAAAAAATATCAAAGTGCATACTTCTTAAAATATAAAAATATTTGGTATCACGGAGATTATGCTGAGCGAAAAAAAAATGGAGGCTATATAATTTACGGTCGATCAGACGCAACACTCAATCCCGGGGGGGTTAGACTAGGCACTGCTGAAATATACTCAGTTATAGAAAATTTTAAAGAAATTAAAGAGTCTATAGTTGTAGGACAAAAATGGGATAACGACGTAAGAATAATTCTCTTTGTTGTTATGAGCAAATCTTCTTCTTTAAATGATGATATAATTTTAAGGTTAAAAAAAAGAATAAGAAGTGAGGCATCACCACGACATGTTCCATCAAAAATAATTCAAGTTTCAGATATACCTCGAACAAAGAATGGTAAGATTGTTGAATTAGCAGTAAAAAATACAATTGAAGGAAGTAAAATAAAAAATGTCCAAGCTTTAGCAAATCCAAAGGTTTTAAATGAGTTTAAAAATCTAAAGCAGCTTAAATTTTAAATTTTTTTTATAACTTTTTATTTAATTTCTTCCACACTCCTGAGGCTATAGCAATTTTATTTTTTTTTGATCTCAATTCACAATTCATAAAAACTAATGTGTTAGTTACTTTTTGAATTTTAACATCACCTATAATTTCATCACCAATCTTTGAGGAACCAATATATTTAATATCTAATGAAATAGTTACACAGACTTTATTTCCTGCAGATCGATATACTGCTGTACCTGCACCAGCATCAATTATTGATGCAATATATCCACCGTGAGTAATTCCAACTTTATTAATATGATTTTTTTTTACTTTTGTTTTAAATTGATATTTGTCTTTTGTTAAATCTCTGAAAAATAAACCACCGTTATGTTTCATAAAACCAGGTTTTTTACTTATTTGGTGATAAATTTTACTCATTAAATAAATACACTAATTATAAAAAGAATAACTATCACAATTAAAAAAAAATAAATAACTGATTTTTGAAGCGACAAATTAATTCCTTTCCAATTTTGGTGCGCCTGCTAGGAGTTGAACCCAGAACCTCCTGGTCCGTAGCCAAGCGCTCTATCCAATTGAGCTACAGGCGCGACTTATTAAAGTATTTTAGTTTAATTTTTAATCTATATTTGTGATTATTCAAATATTGATTATTTATTTTTGGAAATAATCATCTATTTTAGAAAAAAAGATATATATAATATTTCAAAATGAACTTAGAATTGTTAGTCCCAGATATTGGAGATTTTGATCAAGTAGAAGTAATAGAAGTACTTGTCAAAAAAGGTGATAATTTAAAAAAAAATGATGCAGTAATTACTCTTGAGAGTGATAAATCTAGTGTAGAGGTTCCATCAACAATTGAAGGTTCAATAAAAGATATAATTGTTAAAGTTGGTGATAAAGTTTCAAAAGGAGATGTAATTTTGTCAGTAGTTAGGATTGAAAATAAAGATGAAAAAATACCTCCACTTACTGAAAAAATTATTGAAGAGGCCGAAAATACAATTCAATACAAGGACAATTTAAATCAAATAAAAAAACCTGACCCAATTGAGAATATAAAAAAAAACAATATAGAGTTTGTCTCTAATAAAGATGATATTGATCCTGTAGAAACTAAAGAATGGGTGGAATCACTTACAGCTGTTGTTCAACAAGAAGGATCTGAGAGAGCAAATTTTTTAATTAAGCAACTAATTGACCATGCATACAGACAGGGTTCAAAAATTCCTTACACCCAAAGCACTCCATATATAAATACAATTCCTCCAGAGGAAGAAACGAAATCTCCCGGTGACCAAAATATTGAGAGGAGGTTAAGATCATTAATTAGATGGAATGCAGCAGCAATGGTTGTCAGAGCTAACAAAAAATTTCCTGAATTAGGTGGCCACATAGGAACTTTTGCATCAGCTGCAACCTTATATGATGTTGGGATGAATCACTTTTGGAGAGCAAAAAGTGATAATTTTGGAGGAGACTTAATCTATTTTCAAGGTCACAGCGCTCCAGGCATGTATGCAAGAGCTTTTCTAGAGGGTAGACTAAACGAAAAACAATTAGACAGTTTTAGACAAGAAGTTAATAAAGGTGGACTGTCTTCATACCCTCACCCTTGGCTAATGCCTAATTTTTGGCAATTCCCAACTGTTTCAATGGGACTAGGTCCTATGCTAGCAATATACCAAGCTCGTTTTATGAAATATCTAATTAATAGAGGTTTAATCAAAGACGAAGGGAGAAAAGTTTGGGCTTTTCTTGGTGATGGTGAAATGGATGAACCAGAATCATTAGGTGCAATTGGTTTAGCAGCTCGAGAAAAATTAGATAACTTAATATTCGTAGTGAATTGTAATCTTCAAAGACTTGACGGACCAGTCAGAGGAAACGGTAAAATTATCCAAGAGCTAGAAGGAATATTTAGAGGTGCAGGCTGGAATGTTATTAAAGTTATCTGGGGATCTTATTGGGACTCTTTATTAGCCAATGATAAATCTGGTCATCTTGTTAAATTAATGAATGAAACTGTTGATGGCGAATATCAGGCATTCAAGGCAAGAGATGGTTTGTATGTAAGAGAGAAATTTTTTGGAAAATTTCCAGAGACTTTTCAAATGGTATCTGCAATGTCAGATAAAGATATTTGGAGACTAAACAGAGGTGGTCACGATCCCCATAAAGTTTATGCAGCTTACGATAAAGCTGTAAAAAATATAGGCAGCCCAACTGTTATTATTGCAAAAACAATAAAAGGATATGGGATGGGTAAATCTGGTGAAAGTGTAAATACTACACATCAACAAAAAAAATTAGATGTTGATGACTTAATGTATTACAGAGATAGGTTTGACGTCCCTTTAAGCGATCAACAGGTTAAAAATATAGAATATTTTAAACCTGACGAAAATTCACCTGAAATAAAATACTTAAAACAGCGTAGATATGACTTAGGAGGCTTTATCCCAGAGAGAACAACTTTTTCTAAACCAATTAAAACGCCAGAAAAAAATATTTTTGACACTATGACAAAATCAACTGGAGAAAAAGAAATGTCCACCACAATGGCATTAGTCAGAATGTTAACAAGTTTATTAAGAGATAAACATGTTGCAAAAAAATTAGTTCCAATAATTCCTGATGAAGCAAGAACGTTTGGAATGGAAGGGTTCTTTCAAAAAATTGGTATCTATGCACACGAAGGCCAAAAATATGAACCAGAAGATGCAGCTCAATTGAGCTCTTATAGAGAGGAAAAAAGTGGTCAAGTGCTAGAGGAAGGTATTAATGAGGCAGGTGCTATGTCTTCATGGATAGCAGCAGGAACATCTTACACAAATCATGATATTGAGATGATCCCAATATATCTATTCTATTCAATGTTTGGATTTCAGAGAACAGGAGATTTTGCTTGGGCAGCCGGAGATAGTCAGGCTAGAGGATTTTTAATTGGTGCTACAGCAGGTAGAACAACTTTAGCTGGTGAAGGTTTGCAGCATCAAGATGGACACAGTCATTTATTGGCTTCCACTATTCCCAACTGTATTTCATATGACCCAACATTTCATTATGAGTTAGCAGTCATATTTAGAGAAGGCCTAAAAAGAATGCATGAGAATAATGAGAATATTTTTTATTACATAACTACTATGAATGAAAATTACTCTCATCCTGAAATGCCAAAAGGGTGTGAAGATGGAATTTTAAAAGGTATGTATAGGATAAAGGATTTTTCAAAACACAAAAAAAATAAAATTCAACTTCTCGGTTCTGGAGCTATTTTAAGAGAAATGATTTCTGCTGCAGAAATTCTTCAAAATGATTACGAAATAGACAGTGAAATTTGGAGTGTTACTAGTTTTAATGAACTTAGAAGAGATGGATTAGAGGTAGAAAGATATAATTTGTTGAACCCTGATAAAGAAAAAAAAATAACCTATCTTGAAAAGTGTCTTGGTAAAACCGAAGGACCTATACTTGCGGCTTCAGATTATATGAGGATGAATTCTGATCAAATCAGACCTTATGTATCGAAAAGCTTTTACTCACTCGGCACAGATGGGTTTGGAAGAAGCGATACGAGAAAAAATTTAAGAAAATTTTTTGAAGTAGATAAAGAACATATAGTTACATATGGATTAAGCATTTTAGCTAATGAGCAATTAATTGCATCAAAATACGTCAAGGATGCAATTAAAAAATATAAAATTGATCAGGCAAAACCAATGCCAACCAAATTATAATGGAAGATAAAAACCTTATAGTTCCAAATATTGGAGAATTCAAAGATGTTGAGGTAATTGAAGTCCTAGTAAATGAAGGTGACTTTATAAACAAAAATGATCCTTTGATCACAATTGAAAGTGATAAATCAAGTGTTGAGATACCCAGTTTACTTTCAGGCAAAATTCAAAAATTAAATGTGAAAATCGGAGATAAAGTATCAGAAGGAAGTTTAATAGCTATTATCGCGTCTGAAGAAGAAAAACAAAAAACAATTAAAAATATTTCTGAAATTAAAAATGAAAATAAAAAAGAAATAAAAGCTCCTATAAATATAAATAAAAGTGAAGAGGTAAATATTTCCTCGAATAATCAAAACTCAGCAACTCTTGCTAGTCCAAAAGCAAGAAAATTTGCCCGTGAATTAGGAGTAGATGTATCAGAAATTAAGGGGTCAGAGAGATTAGGCAGAGTTGTAGAAAGTGATGTTAAAAAATTTGTTGCTGATAGAATTAGCAAGCCTACTAAGTTTGAAAAGTACGAAAAAAGAAGCGAGATTATAGATGAATATAAACATTCAGAATTTGGAGCTGTAGAGACAAAATATCTTTCCAGGATAAAAAAAATAGCAGCTCCTCATTTAACAAATTCTTGGAATAAAATACCTCATGTAACGAACCACGATGAAGCTGATATAACTGAAATGGACGAATTCAGGGAGTCTTTAACAGATATTTACACAGGTAAAAAAAAGAAAATAACACCTTTAGCATTCATCATAAAAGCTTTGGTTTCTACACTAAAAAAGTTTCCAAATTTTAACGCCTCCATAGACAATATTGAGGAAGGAAAAATTACACTTAAAAAATATTTTCATATAGGTATTGCAGTAGATACCCCTAATGGACTTATGGTTCCAAAAATTAGAAATGCTGACATAAAGAATATTGCCCAGCTAGGGGATGAATTAAAAAAAGTAAGTAATGATTGCAGAGAATTAAAAATTAATAAAAAAGAATTTTTTGGAGGATCTATGACAATCACGAGCCTTGGAGGAATAGGAGGATCTTTTTTTACTCCTATAATCAATTTGCCAGAGGTAGCTATTCTAGGTATTGGTAGATCTTATAAGAAACAAATATATATTAATAATAAATTTATGACTAGAACTGTTTTACCTTTATCTTTATCTTATGATCATAGAATAATTGATGGTGCAGAAGCTGCAAGATTTAATAACGAACTGAAGGATAATTTAGGGAAAAATTTTGCTTACAAATTGGCGATTTAATATAAAAGAAAATGATTAAAAATTTCAAATTAAAAAAAAATAATGTTGAAATTTTTTTTGTGAACAGAAAATCAAAAATATATCCCAATATATGGTTGCGTGATCATATCAAAAATACTGAAAATTGGGATTTTAGAACAAACCAAAGAAAGACTTTTACAGCTAATCTAGCGCCAGATTTGAAGGCAGTTAAGGGCAAAATTTTAGAAAATGGAAAACTTTTAAGTATAACTTGGTCAGATTCATCTTCGCCAGCAAAATATTCGCATAAGTTTCTGTTGAAT
>LULJ01000516.1_pt1 | contig 11673 bp, 10 predicted proteins | sample 728171 | NCBI WGS metagenome assembly LULJ01 (sample SAMN03860292, study PRJNA289734) | marine metagenome | biome: seawater column; feature: ocean; material: water; isolation source: Red Sea water column Station 169 - depth 25m | place: Saudi Arabia: Red Sea | collected 2011-10-15 | depth 25 m
GTTTTACACGATGCTCGAGGTTTATTTTGTGCTCTTCAAAACGTAATTCTTCCTGTTTAAGATTTTCTACAGTCATATTTAACCTATCAAGTTCACTATTCAATGAGTATGATTTCTCTCTCATTGGTGGAATTTTAACTTTTAAATCTTCATAAGCTTGATCTTGAATTGATACATCACCCTGGAAATTAGCGAGTTTTACTTTTATTTTATCTTTTTCTTCATTAAGTCTCTCAAGAATAAGTTGAAGTTCATTTCTTTTTACGAAAAATACAGACGCTTCAGCATTCTTAATTAGAGTTGATATATTTCTAAATCTTTCAGCTTCTTTAGCTTGTTTTTTAAGAATAGCTAATTGTTCTTCGTATGTTTGAATAACATCCTCTACCCTCAATAGATTATTATTGGCACCTTTCAACCTCAACTCTGCATCATGTCTTCTGGATTGCAGGCCAAGTATTCCCGCAGCTTCCTCTAAAACCATTTTTCTATCTTCTGGTTTCGCTTGGGTGATTGCTCCAATACGACCTTGACTAACTATCGAAGTTGATCTAGCTGATGTAGAGGCGTCGGCAAATAGCAATTGAATATCTTTCAACCTTACCTCTTTACCATTTATGAATGAATTCGTTCCTTCTCCTCTCCATATCTTTCTAGCAATTTCTAATTGTTTTGATTGAAATTTATTTTCTAAATCACTTCCATCAATATTTACAAACAAACCTACTTCAGCGATATTCCATGAGGGCCGATTATCAGTTCCATTGAAAATTAAATCATCAATCTCTTTGCCACGAAGTTGTTTGGCAGAGACCTCCCCTAAACCAAACCTTATTGCTTCAACTATGTTTGATTTTCCGCAACCATTGGGGCCAACTATACCAGTAAGACCATTTTTGATTTCAAAATCTGTTGGCTCTACAAAAGATTTAAAACCTTTAATTGAGAGTTTATCTAAAGATAACAAATTAATTATTCAATTTTTTATTTATTATTTTTATAAATTCTGATGCAGGTCGATTACCCTGAACTTTCTCACCATTAATTAAAAATGTTGGCCAAGACCATGTTGCAATCCATAGCTATTAAGTAATTCAATAATTTCTTCTCCAGAACTTGCTTTTGTCCAAACATCATAGTTTTCATAGACAGAGTCAACATAGCTTGTACGAACGTTTTCACTACAATTTGCAATAATAGCTCCGTAAAAAGCAGCTTGATTTAAAGGAAAATCAATTAAGTAAAAATTAATATTTTTATAAACGCTACTTTCTTTTAATTCTTTAAGCGTTTCATTGTGAAATGCAGCACAGTGTGAGCAACTGAATGATGAAAACTCAATAATATCAACTGAATTTTCCTCAGACGATTTAACAAGAGGTTGAATGTTGTTGTCCTCTAAATATTTTTTATATTCATAAATTTTTGATATTGCAGGATTTGTTGATAATACAACTAAAAAAATTATCAGACTAATTATTTTCATATAACTTTTTATTAATATTTTCAAAAATAGATCTTACTTCTTCGTCTTTTATATCATTAAATTTTTGATTATTAAGAGTTTTTCCTTCTGCTTTCATTGATGAATTTGAAATATTACTATTTCCTAAATTCTTATCAGAAAGATCTTGAAAAAATAGGATTTTATTTACTTTCACTCCAGTTACTTCCTCAATTTTTATGACTATTTCATTTGTACTTGAATGCATTTCGAAAGATTTTTCTGGGCTAACTCTTAATTCAAGAATTACAGATTCTGTTTTATTATTTATTATAGTTTTTTTTAATTGAACAAATTTATTATTATTGCCAAAAATATACTCCCAGTTTTTTAGAATAAGAGTATTTATTTTTAGCTTTTTTTTATTTACCTTATTTACCAGATGAAAAGCAATATCATTGAGCTTGGAGAACTTTTTCATAAAAACAAATTTATCTCTTTAATCCTACATTGGTTTAAAAAAAATCAAAGAAACTTATATTGGAGAAGGAATAGAAATTTATACCTAACTTATTTATCAGAAATTATGCTACAACAAACAACTGTTAAAACAGTAGAAAATAAAATATTAGAAATTATAAATATTTTTCCAAGTTTTAATTCCTTTAAGAATAAAAGATTAGAACATTTATTAAAAGTTTGGTCAGGATTAGGTTATTACAAGAGGGCAGAGAATTTATTCAAAGCAGTAACAATTATTAACAATAGCTATAATGGTAAATTGCCAGATGATAGAGATAGTCTTATCTCTTTGCCTGGCGTTGGGAAATATACTTCAAGCGCGATATTAGCTATCGGCCATAATAAAAAATCATTCCCAGTTGATATCAATGTTAAAAGATTAATACAGAGAGTATCTGGTTTAAAACTCAACGATGATGAGATCGAAGAAATACTTAGTTTAGCTTGTAAAAAAAAGATTTCTTATAGGAGTTTAGCTGAGTCGATGATGGATTATAGTTCTATTATTTGCAAAAAAAATAGTCCCGAATGCTCCAAATGTATATTTTCTAGTTTTTGTAAATCAGCTTTCCAATCATTTAAAAATAATAAAAATATAAAAAAAAATAATAAGGAAATAGATTTCTATTTAATAAACTCTCCTTTACATATTTGTTTTATAAAAAAACCAAAATTTCAATTTTACAAAAACTTTATCCATTTACCTTCAAATTTAGATAAAGAATTTATAGCGAATTTAAATTTAAAAAATAAAGAAAAAATCAAAAGTTTTAAATTTACAATTACAAATAATCTCTTCCAAATAAATGTTTATAAACTTAATCTGAAAAAATTAAAAATTAACAATTCAGTATGGATAGAAAAATCAAAAACTAACCAGCTTGCATTACCAACACTCTTTAAAAGAATATTAAATTAATTCCTCATCTTCTTTCTAATTTCATCGATACATATTAAATTCTTTTTTTTATCCTCATAATGCCAATAATCCCATCCATTGAAACTCGATGTCTTATTTACTTTTGCTGCAATTTTATGAATTGATCCTCTCTCATTTTTATATGAAATACTCCCATCTGGTAAAATTGTAGCTTTATAGCTTTTCTTATTGTTATAGAGATTAGCACCTGGCTTTAAATGACCATTGTCAATTAAACTTGCAAAGGGTATTTTTTGTGTTGGTTTATCTTTTTCATAAATCTCTAATAAACCATTTTTTAAAGATTTAATTTTTTTTAATCTTTTAATAGCTAAATTAAAATAACCTTCATCTTTTTCAAAACCTATGTAATTTCTACCCAAATATTTTGCTTCAGCACAGAAACTTGCTGTGCCTGCAAAAGGTTCTAGTACTAGATCTCCTTGTATCGATGACTGAATAATAATTTTTTTCATCAAAGCTAACGGTTTTTGAGTTGGGTGAGCTGTTTGTTTTTTATTGTTTTTAAGCCTTTCTTTACCTGAACAAATTGGAAAGTTCCAAATGCTTCTTTCTTGTCTGTCTTCATTTGCAACCTTTAAAGTATGATAATTAAATTGATACTTAGATTTAGGTTTTTTTGAACACCAAATAAGAGTTTCATGTGCATTAGTAAGTCTTGTTGCCCTAAAATTTGGTAATGGGTTAGATTTGGCCCAAATCACATCATTTAAAATCCAAAAGTTTAAATCTTGGAGAATTTTTCCAATTCTAAAAATATTGTGATATGAACCAATAATCCATAACCCCCCATCAGGTTTAAGAACTCTTTTACACTCAGTTAAATAAGAAGAGGTAAAATCATCATAACTCGAGTAACTATCAAATTTGTCCCAATCCTGATTGACACCATTGACAATGGAATGATTTGGTCTAGTTAAGACTTTGTTCAATTGTAAATTATAAGGAGGGTCTAAGAAAACTAAATCAATTGTCTGATCTTCAATCTTAGCCAATAGATCAAGACAATCACCTAAATACAGGTTATTTGATTTCAACACATATGAATCTTAATATTTATAAAGAATCTTGTGTAAAAAAAACTTAATCTACTGTTGATAACTAAGTAGATAACTTTTTGATAAGTTTACTTATAGGTTGATAAGTGGTCCTGTGATATTTGCTGACCCCATGTGTATAAATAGCGCTTAAGTGAGACTTTGTACCGTACCCAGCATTTTTATTCCATTGATAATTACCATCTAATGAGTGTAGCTTCAAAAGTAATTTGTCTCTGAAGACTTTTGCTATAATTGAAGCCGCTGACACCTGATTAATTTTATCATCTGCTTTAATTAAAGACTTCACCTTATAACCTTTCATTTCGCTTGGAATAAATTTTCCATCTATGATGATCGTATCTGACTTTTTTGACAACAAAATTATCGATTGTTTCATGCTTTGCAAAACTACATTGTGAATATTAAACCTTTCAATAAATTTTTTTTTTCCAAAAATAATTTGATAATTATATTCGAAACCTTTATTGGATCTGAAATATTCATATATTTCCTCTCTTTTTTTTTTATTTATTTTTTTTGAGTCAGAGACACTAAATGGAAGTTTATCAAATAAGGAATTTTGTGATCTAAAAGCACAAATTATTGCACTTCCAACAAGAGATCCTCTGCCAACCTCGTCGACTCCAACAACATATTCACTCATCAAGTCTAGGTATTAGTTCGACAAAATTACATGGCTTGTGTCTTATGTCTAATTGATGAAAAAGAATATCATTCCAAGCATCTCTGACAGCAGAAGTAGATCCAGGTAAACAAAAGATGTAAGTTTGATTTAATAAAAATGCACTTGCTCGAGATTGTATAGTTGAGGTTCCAATTTTTTTATAGCTTAATTGTCTAAACAATTCACCAAATCCCGGAATTTCAACTTGAGATATTTTTTTTAAGGCATCAATAGTATTATCTCTTCCCGTCAGACCAGTCCCACCTGAAGTAATTATTACATCGTGTTCTAAAGATGCTGTTAATTTCTGAATAATAGGAATAAAGAGTTTAGGTTCATCTTCAATAATCTGATAATGGGAAACAGAATGTCCTTTTTTTTGTATAAGTTCTTTTAAAGTATTACCTGATTTATCATCACTTTCTTTTCTTGTATCCGACAAAGTGATTACGGCAATATTTATTTGTTTAAATGTTATTTTTTCATCAATCATTAATCAAGATAGTATTAGTGGCTATAAGTTCATCAGCATAATTGAATGAATTATGATTTATTAATTCATAAATAACAAGATTAGTTAGAACTCTCTCAACAAACATTCGTGTTTCTCTTGAAGGTATAGACTCAATTAAAAGAAAACTATCATCGTTAAATGTAGTTTTCTTCATCCATTTTGAAAGATTTCCTGGCCCTGCATTATATGAGATTAAAGCCTTTAATAAATCTCCATTAATATAATTTATAGATAATAAATTTTGAAGGTAAAGGCTACCTGTCTCAACATTAATTTCAGGATCATATAATATTCTCGGATTAGACTTAAATTTATGTTTTTTATTTACCATACGAGCCGTTGATGGAAGAATTTGCATCAATCCATATGCACTTTTACCACTTTTTGCGAAAGCACTAAACTGCGACTCTTGTCTAATCATGCTAATAATAATAGTTGGGTCAATACTGTTGAAATTGTAACTTTGAATCCATTTTGGAGTTGGATATAAAAAATCTATCGGGGCATCATCTTTAAACAAGTATTTTGCTGTTTTAATTTGCAAGGAACTGAGATCATTTTTAATAGAAAAATTTAGTATGAGTCTTTTAAACCTCTCATTTGTAATGTTTTGAAGTCTATTTAATTCTATCTCTGCAATTGGAAGTTCATCGATTTCAATTAATGCCTGAATTCTCTCACCTAATTTGGTATTTAAAAATGACTCAAGATCTGAGCTCATTAATGAGGTATTAAATTCAAAGTCTTGAATGGTTTTATCTAAAATTCTACAAGATAAAATTGAGTATATATTAAAACTTGGTTTGCAAGATTTATTTAGAGCCTCTAAAGATGCTTTGAAAGTAATTTCATCATTAGCGTCTTTTGTTGAGGATAAAAATGACCAATAAGCACCAGCATCCCTTAACCATTTGTTATCTGAAATTTTTGAGAGTATTAAAAATTGTCTCGAGGCTTTATGGTATTTTCCTTTTCTATAATATGAGAGACCTTTGATCCATAAGCCCTCATCGTACGGTTGACTCAAGAAAGCTTCATCATTTAAAACATTTATAGCCTTATCATCTAAATCTGCAAGGTAGTAGCCATTGGCAATTTTGGAAAGTAGAAAAGATTTTTCTTTTTGATTAAAATATTTTATATGGTGGTTTAAATACTCTAATGCTCCAGTAGGCCATCCTCTTCCAACTCTTGATCTTACAGTATTATAAATACTAATTTTTTTTGAGTAATTTTTATTTGAAAATATTTTATTTGATTTAGTGGAGACGGTTTCTTGTAACTTATCTTTTTGAAAGATCTCATCAAAAAGTGGGTATGAATTTTTTTTTGGTTTTTTTGCCCCATTTGGCATCCTTCTTACTCCCAATTTGTAAATTCTTCTAGCTTCGTAATGATCACTATATTCACTCAACCAATCTCGGAGCTCTAAAAAACTAGAGCGATGTGCTGTTGGATGAAGAAGTTTTAAAGCTTGTACATGACCCATAAGAATTAAATCATCTAGTTTTGCTATATCTTTATCACCTTTATCAAAATTTCCATTTCTGTAATCATTAAAAATACTTTTGTAAAGGCCAATATCTTTAGAGCTAAGAGCAAAGATACTTTGTGAGTAAAAAAACGTTACAATTAATAAAACTATAATTTTCATTTTATCCACCAAGCTGCTTTTTAATTTCTTTTAAATCTTCCCAAGCATCTTTCTTAAGTTCTGGATTATTTATTAATAAAGACGGTTCATAAAGCACACGGCATTTTTTGGGTACCACGTCATTGGGTGTGTTAAAATCGAACCATTTTCCACGAAGAGACATGGAAGACAAGTCTGCAGCCAATAACATTTTGATGCAATAATTTGACATAATTATTAAATATTTTGGGTTAATCAATTCAATCAACCGATAATTGATAAGTTGTAAAATTGAATTCATTTTGTGGTTATTATCAAACTCACTAAGTCCCCTTGGTATATAAGACACTAAGCTTATTTGTTTCCTATCTAATTTTATGGAGGAAAGCATTTTATCGAATAACTCACCACTTGCTTTATCTATTATCTTTTCATCAGTAATGTCACATTTACCGTAAAAAAATAAGATCTTCGAATTTTTATCACCTTCTACAAGATTGATTGGTTGATTAATATTTAACTTTAATAATTCATTTTTTAAAAAATCCTCTATTTGCTCAATACTGGTTGCTTTGCTTGGACTATTGATAATATCTATATTTATTTGGTTATCGGAATCATTTTGAGATTTTTTTACTTGAAATTCCTCCAGATTCATCAATTCCAAAAGAATATTTTTTTGGTAGTCTTGGTTATTCATGATTAAAAAATTATCTTTTAGTTTATATTTTATATGTTTTTTTGGATTTATTGTATATGCATATGGGTCTCAATTAAAAAATACTTTCGAAAATCAACTTCTAAGTTCAATTTATTCTGAATACAATAATGATTATTTAATTTGGGAAAAATTACCCAAATATAATTTTTCAAATGACCATACTTCAACCTTACTAAGTAATATTATCATAGGAAATTATACTTTTGATAATATTAGTGAAATTGAAAGTGGATTTATTCATGAAATTGTTCTTTTTTTAAAGAATCTTGGTGATGACAAATGCTTAAATATTCCTGACAAAAAACAAATTTATATTTTTGAAGAGGCTATACTAAAAAGCATAAATTTTTGGATGACTTTTTGTAATAAACACAATGTTCAAAATAATTTAGAAAATTTGAATGAAATTGATAGTCGCTTTACAAATTTAAGATATATCAATAGTATTTTTTACTATCATCTTCAAAATGACCTCAACAATTTAAAAAAAATTAATGAAGAAATAACATCAAATAAAGAAACACTCTCTATCTTTAATTCTAAAGAATTAAATGTTATGGATAGTATTTTCAATTATCATAACATTAATTTTCCACTGTCAGATTTTATTAAGTCATCAACTACTTTTAATAATTTGTCTATAGAATTAGATCAAAATTACGTAGTTAAGGATTATGAAGACATAATATATCTTCAACTATTTCAAACTAGCAATTATTATTTTTATGCGCGTGAGTATAAAAAAGCACTTGCTTTATTATCTTATTTAATCGAAATAAATCCGGATAATAGTGATTATTATCTTTATAAAAAAATTTCATTTTTAGCAGAATTAAATCCAAGTAAAGAAATACTAAAATTAATTAAAAATTTTAACCCAACTGACAAAAATTTTAATTTTTTTAAAAACTACCTTTATATCTCAACATCATTTGAATTAGACACTGATATGAGTGACTTATTGTATTTTATAAATAATAGCGATCATCAAACTGATTGGATAAATCTAGAGTTATCATTTCTTGTTGCGATGGAAATGTACTTTTTAAATGATAATAGTGGTGCTTTAGATTTTATAAACGAGTGTTGCATGAGTATTTTAGAGAATTCTGATGATGCAATTCATCTTTTTAAATATGGTATTTTGTTAGAGAGAAATAATGAAATTAAAAAAGCTGAAGAAATTATCCAAAAAAGTATTGATATATCTAAAAGTTCATATCCTTACATATTAAATTATCTTGCATATTTATGGGTTGAGAATGATAGAAAATTAGATCTTGCAGAAAGTATGCTTCAAAAGGCAGTAAAAGACTCAAATTATAATGATGGGGCTATACTTGATAGTTTGGGATGGCTTTATTTTAAGAAAGATAACTTAGATTTGGCAGAAAAATGGATTTATGATGCTTATCAACTTGAACCCTCAGAGCCAGAAATAATAGATCATTTATCTCAAATATATTATGAATTAGGCAGATACAAAGAATCAAAATTTTTAGATAATAAAATTATACTATTTCATAAAGATTATTTTAAATACGAGGAAGTTTTAGGCAGAAATGAAAATAAATAAATTAACAAGCTATGCTAAAATAAATCTTGATTTAAAAATTAAATATTATGACAAAATTATCAAAAAACATAAGATTTCTTCTAAAGTCGTTCTTTTAAAATTAAATGATTTAATTAAGGTATCTAATTCTACAAAGTTACAAATTACTTATTACGATCAAAATAAAAAAATAATCAAATTGAAAAATGATATTATAAAAAAATCAATTCTATTTTTTGATAGAAAATACAAAACTAAAACAAAATTAAAATTTTTAGTTTACAAAAAAATACCAGTTGGTTATGGATTAGGAGGCGGATCCTCAAATGCAGCCTCAATTTTAAAATTTCTATATAAATATCATCAAATTACTTCAAAAAACTTTGAAAAAGATGCACCTTTAATTGGTTCAGATGTAATTATTTTTAAAGATAAATATCCAAAAATAATTGATGGATTAAGTCAGTATAAATACCTCAAGGCAAAAAAATATTATTGGAGGAAAGTTTACTTAATTTTTCCTTCACAAAAAAATTTAACTAAAAAAATTTATAATTATTTTAAAAACCATAATATGGGAGCAAAAAAACAACTAATATCTCAAAATAACTTAACTAGTTCATCCATGTTGCTAAATAAAGAGTTTAAAGAATTATTTATGTTCCTTTTGGATTATAGGAAAGATTTCTTAAAATTTGGCATGAGTGGTAGTGGATCTTCAATTTTTGTATCTTTCAAGAAAATCGCAAAAGAAAGGTCGATTTTTAGGGAGATTAATAAATTTTATCCTTCAGTTAGAATTGAAAAATCCTCTTATTTCGGATAAGTTCTTTAAATCCTGATGGGGCGTAGCCAAGCGGTAAGGCACCGGTTTTTGGTATCGGCATGCGTAGGTTCGAATCCTACCGCCCCAGCCATATCTAAGCTATAAATTGAAATAATATGAAACAACTTTTATTTTCACTTAAAGAGGGATCAGTTAGTTATCATAAAAAAGAAATTTTAAAGGAACTTGATATAAATATTCATCGAAAAGATTTTATTGCGCTTGTTGGTAAAAATGGGGCAGGGAAATCAACCCTAATGAATGTCATATCAGGTCAACATGATATTGATGCTGGTGAAAAATGGAGTATTGATAATTTTGCTGTAAATTATTTCAACCAAAATTTTGTATTAAATGATGATAATAACACCGTTGAGCAAGAAATTTTATCTGTAATCAAAAATCAAGATAATAATTATGAGATAGATATATTTTGCAATAATTTAAGTATTGATAAAAACAGTTTAATTAAACATTTATCTGGGGGGCAAAAAAGGAGAGTAGGGCTAATCAAAAATTTAATCAAACCATCTGATCTTTTGCTATTAGATGAACCAACTAATCATTTAGACTTGGACACAATTGTTTGGCTAGAAAATTATTTAAAAAAACTAGATTGTGCAATTTTATGTGTAAGTCATGATAGACAATTTCTAAAAAACTTTACAAATAAAATATTATGGATAGATCGATCTAAAATAAAAATAAACTACAAAGGTTATAGTGATTTTGATAATTGGTCTGAGACTCTTTTATCACAAGAAGAGAGAGAACTACAAAATAGGAAGCAATTTGTCAATTTAGAGGTGAATTGGGCTAATAAAGGAGTTAAAGCAAGAGTTAAAAGAAATACCAGAAGGTTAGAACAAGCTAAAGACTTAAAGGAAAATTTAGACAAAGATATTAGCGAATTTAAAAAAGCTACAAAAAAGATTGAAATTAATCAAATTTATGAGAATTCAAAGAATTTTAAAAATGTTGCAGAGTTTCACAATGCAGAATTTTACTATGAAGAAAATAATAAAAATTTTATTTTAAAAAACTTTAATTTAAAAATAAGCAAAAAAGATAGAATTGGTCTTTTGGGAGGTAATGGATCTGGAAAAACAACTTTTTTAAAAATTTTACTTAATGAACTGAATTTAAAATCGGGAACTTTAAAATTAAGAAAAGAGTTAGAGTTTTCCTATTTTGATCAATTAAGAAATGATTTAAAAGACAATTTACCAATAAAGAAGGTCTTAGTCCCCTCTGGTGGCGATTACTTAAAAACGCAGGGTAAAGAGAGACATGTATGCAGTTATTTAAAAGATTTCCATTTTGATCCATCTAAAGCAAATGATCCTGTCGGGAGTTTATCTGGTGGAATGAAAAATCGACTACTTTTATCAAAAGTCTTATCAAATCCTAAAAGTGGCTTAATCTTAGATGAGCCTACTAATGACCTTGATATTGATACTTTAGATTTAGTAGAGTCTATACTTTCTAATTACAACGGGACTCTCGTAGTTGTCTCACACAATAGAGATTTTTTAGACAAATTAGTAAATAAAATATTATTTTTTAAAGGAAATGGTGATGTTTTGTTATTTAATGGTGGCTATCATGACTTCTTAAAAAACAAAGATCTTCTTGAAAATGATACTAATAACTATTCTCAAAATGAAAATAAATCTGAAAAGAAAAATATAAATTTAAAAAATTTACATAAAAAAAAGTTAACCTTTAAATTACAATATGAGCTTAATAATTTACCCAAGCAAATAGACCTTTTGAAAGAAGAAATTGTTCAT
>LULJ01001457.1_pt2 | contig 11670 bp, 25 predicted proteins | sample 728171 | NCBI WGS metagenome assembly LULJ01 (sample SAMN03860292, study PRJNA289734) | marine metagenome | biome: seawater column; feature: ocean; material: water; isolation source: Red Sea water column Station 169 - depth 25m | place: Saudi Arabia: Red Sea | collected 2011-10-15 | depth 25 m
ATGGCATACATAATTGCCTCGACAATCTTTAATCATTATATGAAAGGGATTGAGAAGCCTAACGCCAAACATCTAGCCTTTATATGGAATGGTGGTGGTAGTGCTTGGAGGCGTGTAGATAGCCCTAAAAGCGATAGTAAGCAACGCAACCTTGAAGTCTACTGGAAAAAAGTTAAAAGCCATTTATAGGATGCAAGGAGCTTATAAAAAATTCGACAAAGAGTTGTATAAAAAGTATGACGAGTCAGCCAAAGACCGAACAAAAAATTTTCTTAGGTCTAAGGGTTGGGAAGTGAAGGATCATCCGAACAAATATGCTCAAGACCTTGTAGCGACCAAGGATGGTAAAGAGTTTTTGGTGGAGTGCGAAGTAAAACTTGTTTGGAACAAACCAAAATTTCCATTCGATACAATTCAATTACCTGCGAGAAAAGAAAAATTTTTTAAAAATCGCACCGCCTTTTTTATATGGAATAAAGCTCTTGATGATGCGATTTATTTTTGGAGCGATCACATAAAAGACATCAAGCCAGTCGAAGTAAAAAACAAGTTTGTTAAAAGTGGGGAGAAGTTTTTTCAAATTCCCCTTGACAAAACGAAACAAGTAAGTAAACTGTGAGGTATGATTACTGAAAAAAAAGCAGAACCAATACCTATCGACATTGCAGAACACCTAGCTGAAGATGCAATGAAGCTAGACAATTTGAATGATGCCATCATTGGCGTTACAACACAAGGTTATCTAGTTTATTGCTACGATAAAATTGTTGACCACTTTGTCAAAAAAGATGGGATGGAAAGAGAAGAAGCTATTGAGTGGACTGATTTCAATGTTGTTGGACTTGATGGCAATGGAAACTGGATTATTGTAATGCCAAAATACTACTACGAGTAATGAATATATTCTGCATAGACAAAGACCCAATCCAATCAGCCAAGTGGTTATGTGACCAACATTGCAACAAGATGGTGCTAGAGTCAGCACAAATGGTTGCCAACTGCTTTACGCTAGAAACATTAGCTAAGTTAGCACCCAAGACTCAAAAAGGAACTGCTCGTAAACATTCTTACTACAAGCATCCTTGCTCTATTCAACCCTCACTTCTCAGCAGAGTTTCTACATTGGGCATTGGATATGACTGACTGTCTTGGTGCTGACAACGTAGAAGATACCACTATGGAACAAACGCCTTTCGCAATCGCTATCAGCGATACGATGAAGTGCAGACAAGACCCAACCTTTGAATCGTCTGATGAAGTCGGCAAATATAGACTCTACTATAAGCTAGACAAACCATTTGCGACTTGGAAGAAAAACAAACCTTTGTGGATTTAAAAAAATTTAAAAAAAATGGGTGAAGATACAAAGATAGCTTTGATGTTTATAGCGTTTGCATTTATAGGAGTTCCACTAGCTTGTTGGTTACTTTGTTGGTGGGCTGACCACTCTGATGATTATGTGGCTAGGAGATGTAGAGAAGCAAACAGAAGATACTACGAGTGGGAACAAAGACAAAGGAGAAAAAGAAAATGAGTGATTACTTTGAATTACCAAGCGTAAAATCCCTTTATTTTAAAGAGAGTGGTTACGTTTATAAAATGATAGGCTCAACACCTATGTTTCGTGACCCAATTAGTTTAGAAGATGTTGACAAGTCTTGGATAGACAGTTTAAGTAAAGAGGACAAAAAGAAGATAGAGAAAGATTTAAAAAAACTTGAAAAAAATGAAAGACCCAATCGTAAGGCAGATACTAGGACTAGACGATCCAAAACCTCGTAACACTCAGAAGTATAAAGGCGTGATGTGCTTTGACCACAAGACTGGTGGAGCTATTCAAGTTATGACTGCTGACAGTTACAACAGAAACAAACAATACTATGTGCCAACCAAAGGTCGTAGTGCAATGAAAAGATACTAATTATGTCAGAACAAGAATACCGAACAGAGATACAAAACTATTTGATTGCTAATGCAGAATCAGATATTCGCATCGTTAAACATAAGATTGATGGTATGAAAGAAGAATATCGCCAATTTGATGATGAGGCTGACTTTGCAGAGAGGCTAGAGAAATTATATACAGAACTAGGTAGTCACGAACATAGATTGGCTATGATTAAGATGCACCCATACAACTCGTCCTCTTGGGAAGTTAGCGAGATAAACTCAGACCAAGACTTCGCAGTAGGCTATGAGGTAGACTATGATGCACAATTAGATAGGTTAAACAAAGACTTATAGTTTTCATTTGTAATTATAAAAAGAGTATTATGGAATTATTTTTAAAAGTTTTAAAAAGTTTATTTAAAATTGGGTTTAGTAAACAGAACAAGTAAGGGAATATATATAAGAAAACAAGTAGAAAAGCGTTAAGTGTAGATTAAAATTATATGGATAGCGAATTGTCCCTCCTCGCTCTCTAAAATAACGGAATTATCTATTCGATTAAAACTATGACAGAAAAAACAGAATACTGGTTAGGCATTATATTATCTTATGCAGTAGGTCTTATACTTACCATACCATTTCTTGTGGTTGTTGGTGTATGTAGGTTGGCTCTTACAGTATGTAGCGTGGCATACGATACGTTTATGTTTACGCCTAGAGTTGTGAACGCTTACATATATAGGCACTACGACAAACAAACGCAATCAGCGAAAGATTCGATACATCTAAACTAATCAGCAAAAATCGCTTGACATTTCGGATAAAGCCAAATATGCTCTTTGGACAATGAGATTGCAAATTTTTAGAAAAGTAGAGAAGTTCGCTGATGGTAAGGAGTATCTTCTTGACATGGAGAACGAGCAAAAGCCCGCCCAGTTTGATAGCGTAGAAGATATTTTAAATTTATTTAAATCTCAGAAGGTCGGAATCGAAACACAAGAGGACTTAATAAGGTGGGGCATCCATATAGAGGAAGTAGAATAATGACTGCCGAAAAACTATCGAACCAAATATGCTTCACTCTGGTCTTTGCTTCTATTATATGCTTTTGCTTTCAGCTCGTATCGCACGGAATTTATCTTGCGATGTTAGCGAACACACTAAAAAACCATTGGTCTAAATTTTAAAAAAAACTGCTCGCCCAAATTTATTTAAATTTATTTAAAATTTTATTTAAATTTCGCTTGACACACATACATTGTATGGTATAATTGTAGCACTATGAGTAAAGTAACATTAAACAAAGATGGCACACCTCGCAAGAGTGGTAGCGGTCGCAGGAAGGGTGCAACATCCTTCGCCAACATTACCCTAGCCGAACTAGAAAAGTTTTGTGGTTCAGCAACGGGTATTCCAGTAAGTCGTGTATGGTTAGAACAAATGGGTGCATCTATCCAAAGCTCTAATCCTACTCCAGTATCTACTGTTCCTCAAGAACCAGAAGCAGAACAAAAAATCTCCTTCACTCTACACCAGTAACTTTTTTTAAAAAAAGCTATTGACACAACCACAAACATATACATACTATAAGTCCTATGATTACTAAAACTACCATATTCAAAAACCTAATCGGTCAAGACGAGGTAAAGCGTCAGCTTTCCTTTTATGCAGATGCTCAGAACAAGACAGGCGTTGCACCATTCCTTATGTTGAGTGGGGCAAAGGGCTTGGGTAAGACTGAGTTCGCCAAGCAGTATGCTGATGCTCTCAAGAACAAAGACGGGGGCAAGCGTCCATTCCTAGAGATCAACTGCTCTACCATCAAGAACGCCAACGCTTTCTTTGAGCAGATATTCCTACCTATCGTGATGCACAATGAGATTACCATCCTTATGGACGAGGCACATATGCTTCCCAAGGATTTGGTCAACGCCTTCCTTACAGTATTCAATACAGAGAAGGGACATCACAAAGACTACCACCATGCAGAACAAATTTTTGAGTTCGATTTTACAAAGCAGAATTTTATCTTTGCTACTACCGAACTGGATAAGTTGTTTGCTCCATTCAAGGATCGCCTATCCATCATAGACTTCAAGCCATATACTGTTGAGGAGTTGGCTGAGATTATTGATTTGGTTTGTGGTGAGATTGAGTTTGAGGATGGCTTACTACAAGACATCGCTGAAACCACAAGGGGCAACGCAAGGTCAGCAGTTAAACGCTCGAAAGAAATTATGTTATATTGCGAGGCTAAGAATGACAAGGATTATTCTAAGAAAGATTGGAAGTCTATGTCTCACACCTTGGGTATCAAGCCTCTTGGTTTATCTAACATTGAGATTGAGATTTTGTCAATCCTAAAGGAGCGTGGCAACTGCTCGCTTCAGATGCTATCAGCCGTGACAGGCATGAGTCGCACCGCTATCCAGAAGGAGGCAGAACTCTACCTGCTCAAGCGAGGTCTGATGAAGATCAATGGTCAGCGTGAGCTAAGTGGTAGGGGAGCGAATATCCTACAAAAAATTTAGTGTTGTTATCATGGGTTATCGAATCGGTGGGGTGTAAAAGCCCTGCCGATTTTTTTTATGTTCAAATAGCTTGACAATCCAAACCAATCCAAATATCGCTGACGATTAGTATCAACTCAAATATAGCTGACAATTAGTATATAAGCAAATAAGAAGTATTATAGGCACCACATCGAAAAAAGAATAAGTTGCCGAAATTACGTAAGTTGTTGAATATCAAGGAGTTGCGGGTTTGCGGGGGGCGGGCAGCCGCAAGTCGTTGATTACCAAGCACTTATGAATGTCAAGAAAAAAATGGTGGAGGTGGGCCGTCTCTAGCCGAAGCTAGATCGATAACCTTACACCCCCAAGAAGCCCCGCCCTTACGGGCGAGGCGGTGAGGCTAGGCTAGGAAGCGTTCAGCACACTGCCGAACGAATCCTTGACTGACTGCCGAGTATCTGCGTAGGTGTCGAGGACACCATACAGAGAGCTTGAGCGATTCGCCACGTTGAGCGAGTTGCCACGCCACACATTGGTGAAAGCGTTTTGAAGCGACCAAAGGTCACGCCCCTCGAAATTCTCATGCTCTGGCTTGTGCCATTGGTTGAAGATGTCAGCGATCTGTGTCTTACCACACGCACCTGCCTTGTAGCCACGAAGGATCAAGTCGTGAGCAGTGCGGTCATTGATCTCAGTCGCCTTGTAAGCGTCGATCCGCTTGTCCGAAGTCGTCCAAGATTCCATCAACTGCCCAATCGCACGAGCAATGATTTGCGGTAAGTCACGCATGATGTGAGTAGTGTGACGACGACCCAACACGATCTCATTTGAGAAGATCAAGTTAGAGCAAACGAACGGAGCATCCCCTGCGGAGATACCTGCACGAAACGCCTTGTCATGCGAGTTGCGAAGACACATGACTGTGCCGACATCCTTGCCGTGTTTACGACCTGCACCACTAACTTGGAACAAGCCGAAGTAGCGTTGCCCATAGCGGTGCAAAGCGTGATGCTCTTGAACAATGTCAAGAGACGGATTATTGTCAACGGCTGAACGGAACTCTTTAACAAGAGCATCGTGAGCGATAGGATTCCAACGATCAGAAGGTTGCGGTGTGCTGACTTTCTCGACATCGGAAAACTCGCACTGCTTTGACTCGCAAACATTAAGGTTGAGGAATTCTTGATTTACATTTACCATAGTATTATTTGATTAGGATTATTATTTGACTGTGAAGCGATATAGTATTGGAAAAGTCGTGCGGTGTCAAGCGTTAATCGCAATAAAAATAAAAAAAAGTTTTCTGTAAAGTTGGCACGGAATCTGTCTGTCCCCCGACCGCAAGTTCCGTAAGTCGTTGTTTATCAACGAGTTGCGGCGTCGGGGGGTGGCGCCGCCCCGCAAGTCGTTGACTTGCAGGGACTTATGCTTCTAGTCCTCGATTAGGTGCGGTCTAGCCTTATACCAACCTCTAAGGATTGCGGAAGTCCAGTTCTTAGGCTCGCTTTCAAGCCAGGCTCTAGACTTTTTTTCGTAAAGTAGTATCTCGTTAGCCACACGAGTTTTTTTCTCTTGTTCTGTTTCTTTTTTAAATGGTAGTCGTTTTTTCATTACGTGTTTTGGTTATATATTATTATTGCTAGTAGTGTTAAGGATAGTATTATTATTTCATCCCCGTTTATAACTTTGTAACCTTGCCAAGTCTTAGGAAGCTCGTTGCGAAAAACACAAGCGACATTGCCACCTAATCGCAAAACTTTTTCTGTTTCTTTGGCATTGCTTTCCGAGCGTGAAAAGGTTAAGTGATAGTTTTTAGGAAACTCGCCCTTGAGATATTTTTCCATGCGTTTGAATGACTTTGTATAATCATAAAACTGAACATCTGGAAAAATTTCCATTAGCTTAACTCCGTTAAACTTTTGAGATTCCCAAGCCAAGTCACTTGTTAGGTTAAGGCGAAAGCAAGGCGTTTGACTTTTCTTTACTGCTAGCTTTATAGCGTTGCCAATTTCTTTAACGAGTTGAAGCATAAAGTTTTCTCTCTCGTTGTAGAACCATCTTGTTTTTTTGATTCGGCTCTCCTGTATGGCAGTCATGCGACCACGACCAGCAGTATTTAAGCAAGCATCAGCACAACCTTTAGAAGCCCAAGCACAAACATTAAAGCCACTTAGCTTTGCAGGTGCAAGGTGAATACCGAATGTCCAAAAGCCTTTTTTAGTAGACTTGTTAATTTTAGCGTTAGCAGTTGGGTTAGTAAGAATCTTTTGCATGGTTATCAGTATGGTTATTTTAGTGTGGTTGTCAATAGTTTTTTTAAAAAAGCCGCCTCGCCCTAACCACAAGGCGAGACGGCACATGATAACAACAACAAAAAAGTTGTTAGACTAGCTTAACTTCGCTAATCCTGTCTTTGTAAAAGGTGCGGATGCCACCTTGCTTTGAACTCGTTGCATACGAGTAAGTGTTGAATGATTGACCGAAGTCTTCAATGAAGTTCATGTCGATCAAGTAAGAGCCAATTGTATTGTCACTCTTTTTCTTATAGCGAATTGTCGCCATGTTGTCACTAGCAAAAGCCCTACGAACTGCAAGGCGAATCTTTTGTATTAGGTTTAGTTTCATATTTTCTTTTCTCCTTTTGGATTTTCGATTTAGATTAGACAGGCATTGTAACAGGGTTTAATGCCTCTGTCAAGTTTTTATTTGGAAGTCTAGCAATTTTTTCTAACAAGTCGTTGCAACTATCGACATTAAGGAAACCTACGACATCGTCTGTAATGTCTGGGTGTTGTATGATGTTGCTATCTGCATCAAGCAAAGCAAGCTCTAGACCATACGAAAATTCGTGTATGACTACAGAAGCTCCGTAGCCATTCGGAAACTCAAAAAGCTTTTGAACACCTCCAAGCTCTGGGCGTTCGGCTAATGTCATAGTGTGAGGCAAGGCACTTGATACCTTGAATATTTGGCGTTGGTTATCTAGTATTTTCATAAGGCGTATTATATATTACTTGTTGTTTGTGTCAAGATTTTTTTTAAAATTTCTTCTCCATCTTGCAAGACCGAGCATTCCTATGCGTTTAAAGGTCTCCCAATCTGGCTTGGGATCTGACAGGTTTAGCCATATTTTCATTCTTTGTCTGGGATCTATATTCATGCGTAATAGTATGACAGAATCGAATTGAAGTGTCAACCAAATAAATAACAAATCGAACACTTTTTTTTTGCAAATAGTGTAAATACTTAATAGTCAAGTACTTCGGGAACAAAAAAAAACTTACAGGTTCGTAAGTCACTGGCTGTCAGTGACTTGCGGGTCGGGGCCAGGCCCTGGCGCCGCAAGTCGTTGATTATCAAGGACTTACAGGATCTCGCAAAAGTGCTTGACTTTCGCACGCACCTCCTCGCCAGTGTGGGTGCAGTCGGCAGACTCGCCACCGAAGCCGTCCCCAAGAATGAGGACACGACCTGCGAGAGGCTGAGGGTAAACCTCATCCACGAAACGCACGGCTTTGTCCGTGCCGTTGATCAAACCCTCGTCGTCGACGAAGGCTGTGTTGCGCTCGTCGAAACGAACGGTGGTGAACATGTCGCACCCGACATGCTTCTGAATGTCGGTGTAGTCACCGACCTTGACAGTAGAGATTGTGTGGGCGAAGGGATCAACTAGGATTGCTTTATTCATGGTAGTAACTATATATCAGAGAAGTGAGAAGTCAAGAAAAAACTTAAAAAAACTTTCGGTTAACGAAAGTCGGCAGAGTGCATAAGCTCCTGCTTGAACAGGCGCTCGTCACGCTCGGCTTGAGCCAAGTCCTCAGCGGTAGGCTCGTACTCAGCCCAAGGATCGAGTTCCTCGACCACTTCGTCACCGCACTTGATGACGTAGGCGGCAGCGTTGCCTACGAAATCGTAAGCCCCGTTGAGACCCTCACGAGTGCGAGGGAAGGTTGCGGTTTCAGTTCCTGTCTCAAAGAGACCCGACACGTGGTATGTTTTGTTATCCATAATTAAAACAATAGGAAAAAATCTTCGGTTGTCAACTTTTTTTTCACTTTTTTTTCGTTTTTTTTTATTTTTTTTCGTGCGGTAGATTGGCACGGAAATTGACACGGGCGTGCTTCGTAGTTTCGTAAGTCGTTGAGTATCAAGGACTTGCGGGGCCGCCCAGGGCCCGAGGCCGCAACTCGTTGACTATCAGTGACTTAGAACATATAACTTACAAGTGTTGAGACAATCTCAAATTTATTGATGGCGATGCCCGTGATCAATGTGAGGCACAGTGTCACGACCGTGAATCTGTCGATAGTTAGTTTCATAATTGTATTGGGTTTTCTACTACACGCTACTCACCGATTGGGTAGCCTTGGTCTATCCACGCTTGGCGTTGAGCTTCGATGCGATTCGCTTCTCTCTTATCAGCGAGTGAAAGAAAGAAAGTGAAGAAGAACACAAGGAAGATAGTAAAGCAAACTATCGCAGGGCGAGACCATTCGCTTTCGATGAAGTTAATTAGTTTATTCATGAGTGTTCGATTAAGAAGATGATTGTGCCGACAAAGATCATGAGGGCGATTAGGTGAGTGACAAACAGAAACTCGTTTGTCCAGACTGTTTCGATATAGGATTTCTTTTTCATTGTGGTATTATCGGTTATTCTTGTTCAAGTGTCAAGCTCTTATTCAAGCTTTCAAGGATGCGTTGGGCGACTACCTCGCAAGCCTTCTCTTGCTTCTTGCTGAGTAGAGCATCACCAAAGCCAAGCTCGGAATTGATGTGCAGTGCGAGATGCTCGACATCAAAGCAAGCGGATTGCATAGCGATGGGTTGGACACGGGTAGGACGAAAAGACCAAGCCTTTTCGCAGATTTCGGTTTTTAGTTCTGTGATCATGGTTATTACTATAGGGATTCGAGAGTGAAAGTCAAGCGTTAATCGAACTTTTTTTTAATTATTTTGAACGATAGAAGTCAGCCATAGCCTCGACAGACTTTTGCAGTTTGTCGAGTATGTCTTGAGGGTTGACACCCTTAGCAACCTTGAGGTTGTTAAGAATCTTTGCGTCGCTAAGACGACGACCAAGAGTGCGACCGAAGCCGTAACGACCATCAGTAAAACCATAACGACCATTTTCGATCGTGTGCAAGACCATAGGCTTGCCATCGACGATGTAAGCCTTACCGAGTGTGAGTGTGTTATTTCTTATCATGGTTATCACTATAGCAGAAAATCCGAGAAAGTCAAGTCTTTTTTTTAGTTTTTTTAACTTTTTTTTTCGATTGCATAAGTCGTTGGTTATCAAGCACTTGCGGCTCGGCCCCCTGCCCTGCCCCGCAAGTCGTTGACTTGCAGGGACTTACGGATGAACAACAAAGTGTATTAGATTTTCAACTACAACTCTTCCCAGCCGACTGACTTGCACATCAGAGTTGTGAGGTTTCCGTTGTGGTCGTGAACCTTGACCACGTCGCCCACACTTAGCGAGTAAAAACTTTTCTTGTCTGAGCAGTTCTCCCACAGAGCCAAAAGAATTTTTTCGTGCGCTTTAGTTATAAGTTCAAGCGGTGCGTTGGTTACATGAAACAAAAGCTCGGCAAGCTTGGACGGAATGTGTGGATAGTCGATGTGCTCTTGGTTGAGTCGCACAGAGAAAATGCATTTGCGAGCGACTTCCCATTTCTGAACGAATGGTTCGTCTTCGCTGCGATGTAGTGATAGCTTTACTGTTTTCATTATTTTGAGCGGTAGTAGTCAGCCATATACTGAGTAGTTGTTTCAAGTTGGTCAAGGATATCTTGAGGGTTAACACCTTCGGCAACCTTGAGGTTAGCCAAGGTATGAAGGTCAGAGAAGCGAGAACCCAAGGTGCGACCGAAGCCATATCGACCATTGGTGAAGCTGTGGCGGTCGCCTTCAATTGATTTGAGAACCATAGGCTCGCCATCCACGATGTAAGCCTGTCCGATTTGTAGTGTATTATTTGTTGTCATAGTAAACAGTATAATTATTTTTGTGCGATTGTCAAGCGTTTTTGAAACTTCGCTTCCATCAAAGCGACTTCCTTCTTGCCGAAGACGAGGGCGAGACGCTCTGGGCTTTCGCCCAGGTTGCGGTTAGCGTTGTAGCTTGCTTGCGTGAGGTGGTCGATAACCTCTTGAATTTCTTTGTCCTCCATGGTCTTACCACTCCAAAGGTGAAAGGTCTAGCTCGACCCGATCAAAAGCACTGAGGCGATCGACAGACACTTCCATGTCCTCTCCGTCCTTAGTGAGGATTACTGCGTTGGCTCCGTCGATGCCTAAGACATCGACCCGATGTGTTTCATCTAGTATTGCTGTAGTGATCATGCCTTACAGTATGTATAATTCTTTGCGGTTGTCAAGCGTATAGAGGATTTAAATTTCGTTGACAGTCAACGACTTACGTATATCGCACAAAAAAAGTTATATTTTTTTTGCAAAACACCCTACCCTATTGTCAAACTTACGGCATTGCCAACACACAAAACAGTCGGGGGGGAGGGTTTTATAAATCTCCCAGCCCATTTTCAGTATTCGAAATTACTTAAGTCAAAAAAAATACGGGACTTAATTTTGTCTAAGCCTTTCATGTTCTTCCCTATGACAGTTAGCACATAATAGGACACAGTTATCTAATTCCTTTTTAATTTTTTCTAATGTCCAGCTTCTCATGCCTCGAAAATGAGCATCTTTTATTGTGGGGTCAATATGATGGAACTCTAATGCAGATGAACATTTATCGTATCCACAATGCCGACAAGAACCACCCGCAAGTTCGATAGCTTTAATTCTTTTGTTTCTACAGCTATCACCCGACCTTTTGTTAAAGCATGGTTTACATTCTTGTTTTCGGTCATGGTAGAAGTTATTTGGGTCTGTTTCTCCACAGTTTTTGCACAAATGGGGTTTACCATATGATAGTTTGGTTTCTAGCCTATGCCTATGTAGCCAATATCTGATCTTACGATCAGATTTTCCTAAAGACTCTGCTATTTTGCGGACAGAGTATCCTTTTTTTATTTGTTTTTTTAAAATCTCTTTGTCCATTATTTATATACAGAGTATTCCATCAAGTGGAGCTTAGTAATGTCCTCTGTGCCTGCATAACTCATACAGCTTTGAATACCTTGATTGATTCTATCAATATATTCTTGGTATGATTCATCTCTCATATCAAGATATACTACCTTACCTTCTACATAACCATTATGTCCTTTGTTTGTAGATGAGGCACTACCATAGAAT
>LULJ01000504.1_pt1 | contig 11642 bp, 8 predicted proteins | sample 728171 | NCBI WGS metagenome assembly LULJ01 (sample SAMN03860292, study PRJNA289734) | marine metagenome | biome: seawater column; feature: ocean; material: water; isolation source: Red Sea water column Station 169 - depth 25m | place: Saudi Arabia: Red Sea | collected 2011-10-15 | depth 25 m
GTTCTGGTTCACAGCGTATTGTTGGTGGCAGTGAAATTGTTACTGCTATAAGAACAAGAGGACAGATATTAATTTTAACAGATACATCTGCACATGGTATGTCATTTATTGGAGCACCATTTGTATTTGGTTTTCAACAACTAGGTTCTAATTGTGGTGCGATAAGTCCACATGCAGCTATAGATGTTAATGGCGTAGCGTACTGGATGGGCAGTGATGCTTTCTTTGTCTTTGATGGTACAGTAAGAAAATTACCATGCACTGTTGAAGATTTTGTATTTGATGAAGTAGATACCACACAGTATGAACAAGTATGGGCAGGTAGTAATTCTGCTTATGGTGAAGTGTGGTGGTTTTATTGTTCTACCGCATCTAACCAAGTAGATAAATATGTGATATGGAATTATCAAGAAAATCTTTGGTATACTGGTAGTTTAGACAGAAGCACATGGATTGACTCTGGAACTTATCCTTTACCATATGCAACTAAGTATGATGGCACTAATTCTACTCTATTCATACATGAGTCTGGTAAAGACGATGATGGCTCTACAATGACATCATTTATTGAAAGTGGTGATTTTGATATTGGTAGTGGCGATGACATATTATTTATTAATAAAGTTATACCAGATTTTAAAGGACAAGTAGGCAATGTAAATGTTAGTCTTAAATCAAGATACTTTCCTACAGATACGCAGACTACAAAAGGGCCTTTTCGTTACTCAACGTCAAGCACAAAAATAAATACGAGAACTAGAGGTAGACAAGTTGCAGTAAGACTTGAAAGCAACGGCTTCGATGATATAAATAATGATGCTACAGGAGAGGACTGGAGGCTTGGAACTATTAGGTTTGAAGTACAACCAGATGGAAAAAGATAATGAGTAAAATAACAAACGTAAGATTACCATCTCCATCGCAAGAATATAACGTACAGCAACAAAACGAGTTAGTTCGTGCTATAGAGACAATAGTATTAACATTAAATACAAGTTATACTGCTGAAGAAAACAAAGTTGTAATGGAAAGATTTAATTTTTTTTTGAGTAACTAATGTCTACAAATACATATACAAATGCAAAAGTAAAATTACGGGGTAGAACTACAATTTATACAGCACCATCATCTGGCACATCAATAGTAAAATCTATTCGCATAACAAACACAGATGAGAATGCAGACCACGATATAACACTTAGTGTTACAGATTCTTCTAATGTAGAATTTATATTAGAAATAAATAGAGTTATACAAAAAGCTAGTTCACAAGAATTGTTAGCAACAGGAACAATGAAAAATGATACAGCAGACGACTCTATGGTAGGAGCTAATCCTATTATTTTAAAATCATCAGAAATACTAAAGGCAACAACAACAGGTAGTGATATACACTTAGTAGCATCAATATTGGAGATGACTTAATGGCAGACCCAAGAGTAGGCACAGGTAAAAAACCAAAAGGCAGTGGCAGAAGATTATACACTGACGAAAACCCTCGTGATACTGTTGGCATAAAATTTGCAACACCTGCTGATGCTAGGAAGACAGTTGCAAGAGTAAAAAAAGTTAACAAACCTTTTGCAAGAAAAATACAGATACTTACTGTAGGAGAACAAAGAGCAAAGGTTATGGGAAAAACACAAGTAGTAAATATTTTTAAAAAAGGCAAAGAAGCAATAAGAAGAGCAAATAAGAGGAGAACATAGTGGGATTATTTAAGTCACTTAAAAAGATAGCAAAAGTAGCAGCACCTATAGCAGGAGCCGGCATAGCAAGTATACTTGTGCCCGGTTCTTCTTTTTTAGCACCTGCTTTGGGTGGTGGTATAGGAGCATTGTTACAAGGTCAAAGACCCGGCTCTGCTTTGTTAACAGGATTAACAGCAGGACTTGGTGGTAAATTTTTAGGTGGTAGTAAAGCATTATCTGGTTTAGGTAAAGCCGCAGTGCCTGTTGCAGCAGCAGCAGCAGCGAGTGCACCTGCAATAGCTTTTGCAGAGCAACAAGAAATGATGAAGCGTATGCGAGACATGTATCCAGATAGAACAGACGAAGAGTTACAAGAATTAATTTTAAAACAAACAGCAAAAGCACCAGAAAATTATCAAGGCTTTGAGGATATGCAAGTAGAGTCTGAGTTAGTTCCTAAAGTTGCAGAGGGTGGCGTTATGGATTTAAGACAAGGCGGCATGAGTTTAGGGCCGGGTACAGAAAAATCTGATGACATACCTGCTATGTTATCTGATGGTGAGTTTGTTTTGACAGCAAGAGCAGTACGAGGAATAGGAAACGGCAGTAGAGCAGCAGGAGCAAAAAAACTTTATCAGTTTATGAACCAAGCTGAACAGAATGTTCCAAGTTAAAAAACCAAAGTACGAAGATTTAAAAGACACACTAAAACTTTTATTAGTGTTTAGAGAAGAGTTTGCGGATATTTATCCGGAGGCTGATATTACTCGTGTTGCAATAGCAATACAAAAACACTTTGATGATGGGTTTATATGCAATGCATACCAAGATGGTATGGTTATTGGTAGTATAGCTGCATTTGAATCAGAGTGGTGGTTTAGCGATGAAAAGTTTTTAGCTGAAACATGGTTTTATATTTTACCAAAATATAGAAACTTTAAGACAGCGAGAGCATTGTTAAAAAAATTAAAGGAGTATGCAAAAACTAGAGGGTTAACAATACAATTACCTATTAGCTCTGGTAACGATACACCTGCATTATACAAAAGATTAGGATTTAAAGATATGGGTAACATTTGGAGGTACAAGTAATATGTGTTTTGGAGCACCAATATATACAACAACAGAAAAAAGAGAACTACCTGCTTTTCTTGAAGATGCGTACAAACAATTAACGCAACAAGCAAGAGCGGTTACAGACCCTAGTGTAAGCTATGTGCCTTATGGCGGACAAAGATTAGCACCACTTACGTTTGAACAACAATTAGCTAGACAAAGAGCAGTAGAACAATCACGAGCGTTTGAACCAGATTTGGCAGCAGCAAGAGGTTTAACATCTATGGCTGTTTCTCCAATAACACAGCAAGATATAGAGCAATATCAAAATCCGTTTACACAGTCTGTTACCCGTAATGTGTTAGATGAGATGAGAAGACAATCTGATATTGCAGGACAAAGATTATCTGATGCTGCCGTACGTTCTGGTGCATTTGGTGGTGGTAGATTTGGTGTGCAAAGAGCAGAACAAGAGAGAAACTTGCAACAGCAACAAGCTAGAACTGCAACACAGTTAGCACAACAAAATTACAACCAAGCTCTTAGAGCGGCACAAGCACAGAAAGCACAACAACTCTCTGGAGCAGGTGCATTTGGCACTATTGCAGGTCAAGGTATGCAACTTGGTCAGCAAGGTATACAAGGATTAAGACAAGCAGGTGCTCAAGGTCAACAGCAATTGCAGAGAGGTATGGATATTGCATATCAAGACTTCTTACGTCAACAGCAGTTCCCATTCACGCAAGCTGCTACATTAGGTAATTTATTATCTGGTGTCCCTGCTGCACAAATGATGACAGCTTATTCACAACAACCCGGCCCTAGTATGGCTCAACAACTAGCAGGTTTAGGAGCTGCGGGTGCAGGATTATTTGGAGCATTCGGATAATGAAAAAATCAATAGGACTATACGCAGACACTAGAAACTTTAGAACTACTTTACCACAAACTAAACACTTAAACTTTTTTATGCAAACTAACCCACAGGGTTACGCTAATGGAGGGCAAGTAAGAAGTGGTATACCACAAAACAACATGCAGGTTACGTCTGGTTTTTTACCAATGGCACTTGGTTTTCAAGAGGGTGGTGAGGCTTTTAGTTTTGGTGAAATATATAGTGCAATAGTAAAAGTTGTTGCAGGTTACTTAGGTAAATCAGAGGATGACCCACAAGTTATAGAAGAATCAAATAAAATAGCAGGCACAGAGGAGGGTCAAGAACTTGCAAAAAAAATATTAACTGGACAAACTTTAGGCCCTGCCGGTAGTGGCATTACAGAAGCTCCTTTACCAACACAAACATTTGAAGGTAGCACACAAGCAGAACCACCTTTTGGTGCTGTAGATGTAACACCAGACCCAACATTACCAAAGGTACCTACACAACAACAACAAAGAGATTTTGAGGATGAACAAAAACCTTCTGATTTTGTACCACCTCCTAAACAAGTAGGCCCTATAAATCCTATACCGCAAGAAAAGTTTGACGAAGAAGAGGGTATAAGAGGTATACCTACTGAAAGAAGAGGCGGATTTAATTTTGAAGATTTCTTCAAAGAATTATTTAAAGATAAAGAAGCAACTCCTCCACTGCCAAAAGTTACAGAAGAACAAAAAAAGAGAGATGCAGAAGATGAGCAAAAAGGTATGCCAAAAGCTAAAGATGCTCAACCACCTAAAGGTGCTGTAGACACAAAACCAGAGCAAGTAGCTCCTAAGAAAAAAGATGATAAAGGTGTAGGTTCTTTAGTCGGCCCTGTTGGCAGTGGTATTATTCCTAAAGTATCTAAAGAAGATGCGGCAGGCACTTCTGATGATATTGCTAAATTAACAGGTAACGAAGGTAAGAAAGAAATACCAGAGTGGGCCCTACCCCTTGCATCGGCAGGTTTTGCTATGATGGCTTCTAAGAGTCCTTATTTCTTACAAGCATTAGGAGAAGCAGGACAAGCAGGTATTGCAACTTTACAAGAGCAAAGAGGCAAGAAAGCAGCACAAAGAAAAACTGATGCTGAAATAGAAGCGTTAGAAGCGAGAGCGGCATTTGACAGAGGTGAGGGTAGAACAGGTAAGTCATCACCAACTATTATTACAAATGACAAAGGTCAAAGAGTATATGCAACCTTTGATGCATCTACTAACACATTTAAACCAATATTAAAAGCTGACGGCAGTCCTGCAATTGCTGTAAGAAGCAGGCAAGAAATAGAAGAATATCTTGCAGGCATTTACACTAATTGGCCTGTGATGGATGCAACAGAGAAAAAGAGATTAGTTGATGAGGAACTTGCTAAAGATTTAGGAATTGCAAACACTAATATTGCATCTGCTAATCAAGCAGCAGAAGAGGGTGGTAGTGATTTTAATTACGGAGATTTCTTTAGAGAATTGTTTAAATTTAGTTAGGAGTCTACATGAGTTTATTAGACCAGATTAGAGATGAAAACCCTAGTCTTGCTTATGTAAGTGACGAAGAACTTATAGAGCAACTTCTAGATGATTATCAAGGTGATTTAAGTCCAGAGCAATTTATTAGAAGTTTAACAGAAGAAAGACAAATTTCTCCTGTTGCTAGTCCCACTGATTTATCATCACCTGCTACACAAACAGGAAGAAGACCAATCGGAACTGCAACAGACCCAAGCGATGTTGGCTTTGGTAAGGCTTTTGTTAGTGGTCTTAAATCTAATTGGCAAAGAACTTGGGGGCCCGGTATTACTTACCTTCGTGGTGGTATTGCAGGTCTTATGGGTGACGAAGAAAGAGCGGCACAACTTTACGAACAAGCTGCTCAACAAGATGCTGATATATTAGCTAGAACACCTTACATAAGTTTTGAGCAAGCAACAAAAGGCCCAGATGCAGGTATAGATACATTTGTTAAGTTTGGATTATATCAAGCAGGTATGTCATTACCATACACTTTATTCGGTGGAGTTGGTGGACTTGCAGGAAGAGCGTTATTAGGACAAGCGATAGGTAAAACTACTGCTACCATGACAGGTGCTACAGCATCATTTTTACCTACCACAGTACAATTTAATTTAGGTAGACAACAAGAACAGGTACAGCTTGGTAATTTAGATGAGGTAAATGAGGCAACAGCGTTTGCTGCTGCATTACCACAAGCTGTTTTGGAATCTGCATTATATCCTGTTTTAGGCAGGTTGTTTGGCCCATTATCAAGAACAAGATTTTCACAAGTTTTAGACTCTGCAACATTAGGTAGAGTTGCAAAAGGCACTGCACTTAGTGGAGCAACAGAGGCAATTACAGAGGTTGGTCAACAAGCTATTGAAAGATTTCAAGCAGGTTTACCGATTGACAATGAAGATGCTATAAGAGAATACACAGAAGCAGCAGCAGGTGGTGCGTTTGTTGGTGGTCTATTTGGTGGTGCTACCACTGTAGCAGGTGAAACAGCCAGAGCTGTTCAACCAAGACCCACTGTAGAAAAACCTGTAGAGGCACCAAAAGTAGAAAAAGGTGTAATACAAGACACTAAAGTAACGCCAGAACAAATTGATACAGCAACTGAAGAACAGGTAAAAACAGAGCAAGCCAAACCCAAAAACTTTGTAGTAGAAAAGCAGGGAGAAAAGTTTGCATTAAAAAGACAGGACTTAGATACAGCAGGAAATGTATCGAGTATAGGTACAATTGGAACATTTAATACCGAAGCAGAAGCCACAGCAGAGCAGCAAAAACAAGAAGACCAAAAAAACAAATTAACAGAACAAACATACTTTACTAAAGAAGCTATAGTTAAAGAAAACCCAACTGTAGGTAATCTAATTAATGAATTAGAAGATGTTGGAAACACTATTGCACCACATGTACAACAAGTTTACTTTCAAAAAAATATAGCCTTACCAAAAGGCAATCTGTCAAATGTCAAAGCATCTGGCGGAAACGAGTTTTCCGTAGTTGATGGTTGGTATGACAGAACAAGTGACCTAGCAGCAATCTCATTAATAGACCAATCAAAAGCCGTAGAAACTACTGCACATGAAAATTTTCATGCGTTGCAGAGACAGATAAATCGTGGTTATCAGAGTGGTTTATTCTTAGAAGAAGAACAAACGGCACTAGACACTTTTTTGCCGGGTGGTAAAGTATCTGAAATCGCTCCGTCTGTACAGCGTGGTCTCGGCAAAGATGTTATGCAGAGATTGCAAGAGCGACATGGAGAAAACAATCTTTCTAACAGAGAGATGCAAGCCTATGCCTTTGGAGCATACACTGCATTAAAAGCTAAAAAGAGAAACCTTGTAGCACCTAATCCAGTCATAAGAGCATTTAATCGCTTGTTTGAATTAATCAAGCGTGCAGGTAATGTATTTAGAAAAAACAAAATTAATAATGTTAACGAACTGTTTGAAAAAGCTAGAACAGGTGAGATTGGTAAGAGAGCTAAACCTAAAGAAGGTGTAGAACAATTACGAAAAGAAGCACTGGCAAGAGAAGATAAAAAAGAATTATCACTTACGACTGTTAAAACAGACAAGGGTGATATCAAATCTATTATACCTAATATTGACCCGAACTACGGGGAAGAGATAATCAAAACAATTTATAACAGAGGTATAACAGGTAACAGACTTCTTAAAATGCAGGTCGCAAGAAGAAGACCAGAGCAAAAAGGTGAAGCAGAGGATGTTGTATTATTAGCAAATAACGAACAACAATTACTCAGCGATAAAGAATATATAATTGTTAGAGATGATGTTACTGGTGCAACAGCTAGAATAGGTGATGCATCTGGTAGAAATGTAAGTCAAGAATATGGCACAGCAGAATTAACAAGAATTGGTAAGGCTTACGCAAGAGCAGTACAGAGAGCACCGGGATTAGAGTTAGCTTTATCAACTGTTCCTATTAGAAAAAAACCACCTAAAGAAAAATTTAATGTTGTTAAAAATCTTGGTAAATATTTTGATGACATGCAAGGAGTCTCTGACCCATTAGACCCAAAAGCAATGAAACGAGCTGTAAATGCGGCTGCAAAAGAAGTTGAATTTCAAAAAGACCAAGTTTTAAATGGCATAGGTTGGTACAAAAAAGATGCAAAAGATACTTTTAAATTATTAGAAACTGTTTTTCCTACACTCAAATCTAAACCTCATGACAAAGATTTATTTGGTATAATATCTGCTATTACATCTTTAAATAGAAACCCACAAGAAAATATAGAATTAGCATCTCGTATTTACTATTACTATAACAAACATGGAAGTATACCTGCTCTAAATCCTAACAATGGAAAATATTGGAGTTTACCAATTACATCAAAACAACTAACATTATTACAATACATGTTAGATAAATTTGGAGTAAAAGGCACAATAGATTATGTTAAGTCAGCAAAACCAATTAGAGAGCACGCTAAAATTTTACAAGAATCTGGACAAGCAGGGTATGGAGATGTTTTAACAGAAATATATAAAAAATCTAATCTAAAAAATCCTAATTATGGCCCTAAAGCAAAACCTAATTTAGGAACAGGTTATAAATTAGATGACGAAGTATTAGGAACATTTATTTTTGGCCCTAAAATAGGAAGATTTTTTTTAGATATTAAGAATATAAAAACTGAAGAAGCAGAGGGAGTAACCAAAGATGTTTGGTTTGCTAGAAGTTTTTACAGACAGTTTGGACAACTAACAGACAATACACCATCTTCTGAAAATGGTTTAAAAGGTGCTATACTAAAAAAACATGAAAAAGCAGGAGATGAATTTGCTAGACAATTAGCTAAAAAAACCAATCTTTCTGCTGATGATGCACAAGCAGCTTATTGGTTTTATGAACATGAATTATACGAGCAACTAGTAAAAAGTCCTGCTAAATTATATTTCTTGTCAGATGGAGCTAAAAAATATATTAAAAACTTTAAGGAAGAAAAGTATGGAGAAATCAAGTCTAAAAATCCTAACCCAAGCGTTGAAGTTGGAAACAGAATTGAACGAGCAAAGGGTGAAGAAAAAACCACAGAAGAAGCAGAAACAAGACAACTCTCAGTCAGCCAAAGACAACAAATAAAAAAACAAACTGATGACGGAGAGATACCTCAGTTTTCATTAAGCACATCAGAAAAAGCATTTAAAAAAATATTAGGATTCAAACCAGAGATGGTCAAGGGTCAACAAATGTTTACAAATGAAATTTTAGCTAAAGCAAATAATTTCGAAGAAATAAATAAATTTGGTAAATATAGCGTAAGAAAACATCCTCTAAAAAGAGGCTATACTTTTATGTTGCTTCCTAGTGATGCAATACAACCAGAGAAAGGTTTAAAACAATTCGATAATATATTTAAAACGGGTAATTATGTAGAAATAGAATTAAATATATTTGACAAAGATGCATTAGATTTATCAGCTATATCTGTTCCAAAAGAAGGTAGAGGACAAGGTTACGCATCAGAAGCACTTGGAGAAATTATTAAAGTAGCTGATGAAGAGGGTTCTGTAATTACAGGTATCATTGACCCATTTGGAGATAAAGGTTTAAGTAAGAAAAAATTAGCTGATTGGTACAAGAGAGCAGGGTTTGAAGTAGATGGCGAAAGAATCACAAGACAACCAAAAGTACAAAAAGAATTAAGTGTTGAGGTTGTTACTGATAAAGAAATGAAAGATGCAGATGACCTGCAATTTTCAGTATCAGAAGATTTACTGACAGACAAAGAAATATCTGACTCAACAGGAATACCTAATAGAGTAAAAGAAAAGTTATTTAAAAACAGAGAACTTAAAGATGGTGACAGAGTATCTGTTAGGCCAAACTTAAATGGTAGAGTAGAGAAAAACGAAAAGAAATTATTTATACAAACTATTCATCCGGGCAATAATCTAAATAAAGCTCTAGGATACGATGGTGCGGTAACAGTAACTAATCCAACTTTATTTGTAAGTCAAAGAGCAAGAGCAAACATAGCTTCTAAAAAAGATAATAAGTTTCCTATGGCTGCTGCTAGAGGTCAATACTCTAGTAAGAAACCAAAATTAGATGGTGTGGTATTAAACTTTAATCCTTTTAATCATCACTTGTTTGTAGACCCATCTGGGTTTGCTGTTAAATCTATTAAGGGTGATGCCGTAATGTTTAACACTAAAGTGTATACAGAAGGCGAACTAGAGTATTACTCTAGAGAGGATGCACCAGAGCCATTAGATAATATTGATTCACAGGTTCTTTATAAATTTGAAACAGAAGCAGATAAAGAAAACGTAGGTAAGTCTGAGCTAGATACATTATCACAAGAAGAATTAATAGAAAACAATTTAGAGTTTGCCGTTACTGATAGAAAATATGAAGAAGCAACTCAAAGAGTACAAGCAACAGTAAATCCTAAAAGGTCTAGAAGAACTATTGCAGGATTTTGGAAACAGTACGCAGATAACTTTGGTGTTAGATTGCAACAAGGTTTAACTGACCAATATATATCAGTCAAAAAATTTATAGGTGAAGAACCATACAAAGCATTAACCATGACTTATGGTTCTAGTGGTGCTACGGAATCAGCATTATTATATGGTGTTCCATTTATGGATAAAGATGGTGCTATAGATTTAAAAGCAAATACTCTAGGTAAAGGTTTATTTTCAAGACTAGAAAAATTAGGGCCAGACCTTACAGATTTTTTAACTTGGGTAGCAGCAAACAGGGCAAAAGCTATATACGACAGAGGAATGGAAGCAGGACTATCCAGTCGAGCAGATGTAATTGTAGCAATAAAAGATTTACAAAAAGGTAGAGAAAAAAAATTTAATGAAGGTTTGAAAGATTTACAAGAATTTAATAACGCATTTTTAGATATAGCTGTTAAATCTGGATACTTAGACCCACAATCAAGAAAGGCTTGGACTGAGGTTGATGGATTTAATTTTTACATACCTTTCTATAGATTACTAGACGACAAGGCTAGCAACAGTGGGCCTAAAGCTGCTGCTGATATTGTTAATCAAAAAGATTATCCTGCTCTTCGTGGTTCTGATTTACCTGTAAATGATTTATTAAATAATTTAATTCAAAACTATGCTTTTTTAACTGAGGCATCTTTAAAAAATGCAGCAGGCCTAAAGACACTTGAAAAAGGTGCAACTATGGGTGTAACAAGACAAGTTAAGTTTCCAACAAAAACATCTGTATTTGTAAGAAAGAATGGTAAAAAAGTATTCTATGAGGTTGATGAACCTTTAGTTTTACAATCCTTAACAGCACTAAATTGGAATGGTTGGCAAAATCCTGCGATGGGAACACTACGACAATTTAAAAGATTTTTAACTTATGGTGTAACTGCAAGTCCTGCATTTAGAATGCTTAGAGCAAGACTTGGTTTTGGTGGTGGTAGCATTCACTTTGGACATATTTACGGAGCAGACCCAAATGCTTCTGAAATGTTATTAAATAGACAGATTGATGCTAACACTATTATGAAATCTAATGGTTGGGGTGCAGGTGCAAGAAAATTATTATACAAACAATTAGGCGGAGCAGCTAGATGGTGGGAGGATGTAGGTGCTTTTTCAGAAAATGTAAACAGAGCAGCACTATATAAACAATTAAGAGATAAAGGTGTCAGTCACTTTGAAGCTAGTTATCAAGCTCGTGATTTATTAAACTTTAGCAGACATGGTGCTAATCCTATTGTTAGGTTCTTAACTCAATCTGTTCCTTTCTTAAATGCAAGATTACAAGGTTTAGATAAACTTACAAGAGCAATGGGCCCAGAGCAAAGAGCACAATTGTTTGCTGTTCTTGGAACTTATTCTTTAGCATCAATAGGTTTATATCTTGCATACTGTCTTGGATAATCTGTAAACGATACTGCTGCCGCAACTGTTGAACCAACCCATCCAAAGTAACCTTGAACTAAGTGCTCTATTTGCA
>LULJ01001493.1_pt1 | contig 11622 bp, 9 predicted proteins | sample 728171 | NCBI WGS metagenome assembly LULJ01 (sample SAMN03860292, study PRJNA289734) | marine metagenome | biome: seawater column; feature: ocean; material: water; isolation source: Red Sea water column Station 169 - depth 25m | place: Saudi Arabia: Red Sea | collected 2011-10-15 | depth 25 m
TTTTAATTCTATCAATTAAAAATTGTATTGCTTGGGCATCTTCCATTTCGTCCAAAATTTTTCTTAACACCCACATTCTTTGAAGTTCATCGTCTGATGTTAGAAGATCTTCTCTTCTAGTTCCTGATCTCCTTATGTTTATAGCAGGATAGATTCTTTTCTCTGCTATTTTTCTTTCAAGATGAATTTCCATATTACCGGTTCCTTTGAATTCCTCATAAATAACTTCATCCATCTTTGACCCAGTTTCAACTAATGCAGTCGCAATAATTGTAAGACTTCCGCCCTCTTCTAAATTTCTAGCAGCGCCAAAAAATCTTTTTGGTCTTTCAAGAGCATTTGAGTCTACTCCTCCACTTAAGATCTTCCCAGATGCGGGCTGGACTGAGTTATATGCTCTACCAAGTCTTGTAATCGAATCAAGTAAAATTACGACATCTTTTTTATGTTCAACAAGTCTCTTTGCTTTTTCAATAACCATATTTGCAACTTGAACATGACGAGTTGGCGGCTCATCAAAAGTACTTGCAACAACCTCACCTTTAACAGTCCTTGACATATCTGTAACCTCTTCTGGTCTTTCGTCAATAAGTAAAACTATTAGCTCTACTTCTGGATTGTTAGCCTTTATAGAGTGAGCGATGCTTTGAAGCATTAAAGTTTTACCTGCTTTTGGAGGTGAAACTATTAAACCCCTTTGTCCCTTTCCAACTGGAGCAATTAAATCAATAATTCTTGATGAAAGATCTTCATTTGAGCCACTTCCTTGCTCAAGCATCAATCTTTCTGTTGGAAAAAGTGGCGTAAGGTTTTCAAAAAGAATTTTATTTTTAGTCTTAGCAGGCTCTTCACCGTTGATAGTATCTACTTGGATTAAAGCGAAATATCTTTCTTTATCTTTTGGTGTCCTAATTTTTCCTTCGACAGAGTCACCTTTTCTAAGTCCAAATTTTCTTATTTGGCTTGGTGAAACATAAATATCATCTTCACCTGCACAATAAGATCCTTGAGGCGATCTTAAAAATCCAAATCCATCATTTAAAATCTCTAAAACTCCCCCACCAAATATGTCAGTTCCTTCAGATGCCTTGTGTTTAAAAATACGAAAAATAATTTCTTGTTTTTTTAAACGGCCAAGATCTTCCAAGCCTAACTCAGAGGCAATATCAACCAATTCGCTAATAGGCTTATCTTTTATTTCACTAAGATTCATAAATTTTCCCCAATATAATCTTTTGAATTTTTTTTAAAACTGGAATGTTTTCTAAATCTGGAACAAAAATAATAACTCTTTTTAATTAAGAATCAAAGTTTATTAGATAAAATTTTAAATTTTTGATCTAACAAATTCGTCAAGTTGTTGTTTTGTAAGTGCTCCAATCTCTGTACCGACAAGTTCACCGTTTGAGAAAATCATCAAAGTAGGTATTGATCTTATGCCATATGATGCTGCTGTATCCCTATTGTTATCAACATCCATCTTGCACACTGTTATTTCATCTTTATGCTCTTTAGCTATTTCTTCAACTAAAGGAGCCAGTTGTTTGCATGGGCCGCACCATTCAGCCCAAAAGTCTACTAAAACTGGTTTATCAGATTGAATTACCTTTTCTTGAAAGTCTTCAGAATTTTGTACTTCACCTACATGCTTAAGCATGCTATATTCTCCGCTAACTTGATATGCAAAAGTTGGAATTTTAAATTCTTGTTTTATGGCATGAATAACATCTAAATAAGGCATTGCAGGCTTAACCATTACTATATCTGCGCCTTCATTTATATCCATTGCTACTTCTTGCAAAGCCTCATTTATATTAGTTGGATTCATTTGGTAACTTGACTTAGAGGACTCGCCTAAATTTGAAGCTGAGTCAACAGCATCTCTAAAGGGTCCATAAAATTTTGAATTATATTTAGCTGCATATGAGAGTAATATAGTGTCTTTTAGATTAGAATTCTCTAAAACTTCTCTGATAAACTTAATTCGCCCATCCATCATATCTGATGGCGCAATTATATCTGCACCAGCATTAGCTAGAACCAATGACTGCTCAACTAGAACATCTAGAGTAGAATCATTATCAACAATACCGTCTAAAAGAACTCCATCATGACCATGAGATGTATAAGGGTCCAAAGCAACATCAGCAATTAAAATAATCTCAGGGAATTCTTTTTTTATATTTTTAATGGCTGTTGAAATAAGATTATTTTCATTAACAGCTTCGCCACCATTTTCATCTTTTTTATCTGGATTAATGACTGGGAATAATGCAATAGTATTTATTCCATAATGTAAAACATCTTCAATTTCTTTCAAAATATCTTTTAAGCCATACCTATTTATATTAGGCATTGAATCTATCGGTTCAGAACCATCTAAATCTTCTTTAATAAATAATGGTTGAATAAGATCATTAGCACTTAAAGTATTTTCCGATACTAGATTTATTAGATTAGAACTTCTTCTAAGTCTTCGCAGTCTGCTTTTTGGAAATTTTCTGTCTATCATATTAGTCTGTCGTAGCACCTAAACTTGCAGATTTTACACTCTTTGCATATTTAGCAAGCACTCCTTTTTTTGGAGTCTTAATTGGATTAGTCCAATTAGATCTTCTTTCATCTAGAACTTTATCTTCAACTTTAAGAATCAATTGATCATTTTCAGCATCAATTAAGATTGTATCGCCATTTTCTACAAGAGCGATGTTTCCACCCTCTGCTGCTTCTGGTGAAATATGTCCTACCACAAATCCATGTGTGCCCCCTGAAAAACGACCATCTGTAATAAATCCAACTTTATCTCCTAAACCTAATCCCATAATTGCTGACGTTGGTTTTAACATTTCTCTCATACCCGGTCCGCCTTTAGGTCCTTCATACCTAATTACTATTACATCACCATCATTAATTGAATTCGATAATATAGCTTCAACTCCCTCCTCTTCAGAATTAAAAACTCGTGCATTACCTTCAAAAGAAGTCCCTTCTTTACCAGTAATTTTGGCAACAGCTCCATCAACAGCTAAATTTCCATACATAATTCTGAGATGACTATTTTCTTTAATAGGATTATCAAAATCTCTAATGATATTTTTTTTCTCATAAGGAGTTACATTTTCTAAGTTCTGACTGAGAGTTTTACCGGTAACTGTTAGACAGTCTCCATGCAGCAGTCCTTTATCAAGCAATAATTTCATTAATGGTTGAATTCCTCCGTTTGCATTCAATTCAGACATATAGTGACTTCCAAAAGGCTTAAGGTCAGCAAGAACTGGAGTTTCCTTTCCGATTTTCGTAAAGTCATCAAGTTCTAATTCAACCCCGATTGAATGAGCAATTGCTAATAAATGAAGAACTGCATTAGTTGATCCGCCAAGTGCTATAACAACTGTAATAGCGTTTTCAAAAGCTTCCCTAGTCATAATGTCAGACGGCTTTATGTCACTTTCTAATAAATTCATAATTGCTTCACCAGCTGATACACAGTCATCTTTTTTTGATTCTGAGACAGCATCTTGACTGCTGCTTCCAGGCAAACTCATTCCTAAAGCTTCTACAGCAGATGCCATTGTATTTGCAGTATACATACCACCACATGATCCAGGACCTTCAACAGAAATTTTTTCATAATGAATTAACCGATCTTCATTAATTTCGCCTTTTGAAAATTCACCAACTTTTTCTGATACGGTTACATAGTCAGTATTTTCATTTGAAGGTTTTATTGATCCTCCATAAATGAAAATAGAGGGCCTATCAAGCCTAGCCATACCAATGAGACATCCAGGCATATTTTTGTCACATCCACCAATAGCAATTAACCCGTCATAACCCAAGCATCCAACGACAGTTTCAATTGAGTCTGCAATAACTTCTCTTGATATAAGTGAATATTTCATTCCCTGTGTACCCATTGAGATGCCATCAGATACTGTAATAGTATTAAAAAGACTCCCTTGCCACCTGAATTATTTATAGAATCTTCAACAATCTCGGAAAGTTTATTTATATGCATATTACATGGAGTTACTTTTGCACCAGTTGATGCAATCCCAACGAAAGGCTTTGTAAAGTCCTCTGATGTAAAACCAACACCCCTAAGCATAGACCTTGAAGCTGCTTGATTTGGACCATCAACTAACTCTTTTGAATATTTTCTTGAGCTCATTTATATGTTTAATATTTAATCGGATGCGTATCTTAACGCAGCTGCGAGTAATTTTTTAGTATATTTTTCTTTTGGATACTCAAAAACATCACTCGAGATGCCAGATTCTACTATTTTTCCATCTTTCATTACAAAAATATAATCTGACATTGATCTTATAACTTTTAAATCATGGCTGATAAATAAATATGTAAGCTTATACTCATCTTGAATATCTTTTAATAAGTTTATAACTTGAATTTGAATTGAGCGGTCTAGAGCTGATGTAGGTTCATCTAAAATCATAAATGCAGGATTCATTATTAATGAGCGTGCAATCGCAATTCTTTGTCTTTGTCCTCCTGAAAATTCATGGGGATACTTATTTTTTGAGCTCAATTCAATACCAACGTCTGTTAAAACTTTATCTATTCTTGAAGTAGATTCTTTTTTACTCAATTTAAAATGAACTCCAAGTCCCTCTCCAACTATCTCTCCTACAGTCATACGAGGAGACAATGATCCATATGGGTCTTGAAATACTATTTGTATGTGTTTCTTTATATCCTTAGAGGATTTTGCGATTTCTTGACCATTAAATGCTATTTTTCCATCAAAATTAATTAAGTTAGCAATGGCTTTCCCAAGAGTCGACTTGCCAGAACCAGATTCGCCAACTAAACCAATAGTTGTATTCTTGTATATGTTCAGAGACACATCTTTAACTGCATGAAATCTATTTTTCTTTAGAAAATTTATTGATGGCATTGTATAAAAAACATTTAGGCCATCAATTTCAATCAAAGGATTTAGTTCACCATTGATATTTTCTTTTGGTTGTGGCTCTGCGTTAAGAAGTTTTTGAGTATATGGATGTGACGGATTTTCAAAGACAGTAGAAGTATTACCCTGTTCGACAATTTTTCCATCCTGCATGACGCAAACTTGATCAGAAAATTCTTTCACCAAACCTAAGTCATGTGTAATAAATAAAATTGACATTCCTAATTCTTTTTTTAATTTAGACATTAAATCAAGAATCTGTGCTTGAATAGTTACATCAAGGGCAGTTGTTGGTTCATCAGCAATTAAGAGTTTGGGTTTATTCACCAAAGCCATTGCGATCATAATTCTCTGCCTCTGCCCTCCAGATAATTCATGAGGATAAGATTTAAATCTTCTCTCAACATCATCGATTTCTACAAGCCTCATTAATTCAATTGCTTCTTCATAAGCTTCTTTTTTTGATTTATCAGTATGAAGCAAAACTGATTCAGTAATCTGATCGCCAACTTTATGATAAGGATTTAATGAAGTCATAGGTTCTTGAAAAACCATAGAAATAATATTACCTCTTATCGAAAGAAGATCTTTTTTTGAAGCACCAATTATTTCTTTGCCGTTGAATGTTATAGATGAAGGTAAATCATATGACGCTTGTGGCATGGGTAACAATTGCATAATCGACATAGCGGTTACTGATTTTCCTGAACCGGATTCTCCAACTAAAGCTAAAGTTTTATTATTTTCGATATTAAAACTAATATCTTTTACAGCAGAGAATAATCCATCTCTAACTTTAAAATTAATACTTAAATTTTTTACCTCTACTATATTTTTCATAAAATCTTTTTGTACTCTCTTAAAAAATCATTTACAGCTCTATTTGCGGTTTTTAATCTTGTCATAGTTGCAAAACCATGAAACATAGATGGGTAATGTAATTGTTTCACATTATTGTTCATATTGTGTAAAAGAGAGGCATATTTTTCAGCTTCGTCATGTAACGGATCAAAACCTGCAGTTATTATAAATGTATGATCTGCGGTTATTTTTTTATTAATCAATAAAAGATTAAACATTTCATCTGTCATATCAATTTCATCCATCAAAAACTGACTATGAATTTTTTTTCCTTCATTAGTAAAATGATGTGTGAGAGATGCAGCCAAATGACCTCCGGCACTATCTCCACATAAGCTAATATTTGCACTTGAAATATTTTTATCTTCTAACCACTCAACTGCTTGAATTGCATTCTCTAATGCTGCAGGAAATTTATTTTCAGGAGCAAGTTTATAATCTAGAGAAAAGATCCTTGTTCTTAATTTTTCAGAAAAATATGCAACCATATCATCATGAGTAAAAACAGAATTTAGAACATAACCTCCTCCATGAAAAAATAAAATAATATTTTTATTGTCTACTTTGTATGGTGAATATTCACGGAGTAAAATTGATTCATCTTTATCAAGGTAATGGTCAACTTTTTTAATTTCTTTTTTAGGTTTTTTTGAAATTCTTAAATTAGTTCTTCTTTTATCAATTGCACTTCTCAAATTTTTAATATCATCATTTTTTACATTTTGCAATTCAAGTTTTGGAAATAGATAGATTAATAGTTTTGATTGTGGGTCGAAAATATATTCTCTTTTTATATCTTTATTAAAAATACAAATTATTTTGATTAACCATACTGGAATCAATAAGTAAAAATTAACTAAAAAATTTAATAGCATCTATAAATTATAATTGACGAAATGCTTCATGAAAGATTATTAAAATTTTTTCTTCTCAAAAATATAGAGTTGCCATTATTTTTAAAATTATAATAAAAGAAATACTTCACAATATATTTCCAGAAGTTTATCCTACTTACAGATGAAAAAGTCATTATTTATTTTTACATTGCTTATTAATTTTCAAACAGATGTTTTATCTGATGAAAATAATTATTTGTTTAAACAAGAAAAAATACTTCCTGCGAATGAAGTATTCGTTATAAGCACTAAAAATGAAAATAATAAAATATATGTTGAATGGAGAATTCGAGAGAATTATTATTTATATTTCGACTCAGTTAAGATTCAAAATAAGAAAGAACCTATTAGGTATAAAATATTAGAATCATCAGTCTATGAAACTGAAGATGAGTATTTTGGTAAAACTAAAATTTATAAAGATTATTTAAAAATTGTATTTAACGATAATTATGATGAATCTGATCATGCGATTTTTTATCAGGGATGTGCAGAACAGGGGTTTTGTTATCCAATACAGAAATATATTTTATAAATTCGTTTAAAATTCTCTAAAATCGGTTAAAATCTGTTAAATGAATATATTAGTGCTAAATGGTCCCAATTTAAATCTTCTTGGCTTAAGAGAAGAAGATATTTATGGATCTGAAAGCCTTGCCTCTATTGAAGAAAAATTAAAAAATTTAGCGCATGAGTCAAATTGTGAGATTGAGTTTTTCCAGAGCAATGCTGAACACGAGTTAATTAACTCTATTCAAAATGCATATGAAAATCAGGTAGATGTAATAATTTTTAATCCTGCTGGATATACGCACACTAGTGTTGCTCTTCGAGATGCTTTACTTGCTGTAAAGATACCATTTTATGAAGTTCACATTTCAGACATAAATTCTAGAGAAGATTTTAGAAAAAAATCATATTTTTCAGACATAGCATACAAGGTTTTTAGTGGGTATGGGACTAATGGTTACATTATGGCTTTAAAAGAAATAATAGAAAACAAATAGGTAATCTTATGGATATTAGAAAAATTAAAACGTTAATTGAGATGCTTGAAGCTTCAAATTTGAACGAAATTGAAGTAAGTCAAGGGGAAGAATCAGTGAGAATTTCAAAATCTTCTGGGGAAATAAAAGTTCTTCAAGATAGTAACATTGGCATTAACAATGAATCTCAATCAATTAATAAAATTGATAATAATCAAATTGAAAACGAAATAAAAGGTAATCAAGTCACATCGCCAATTGTTGGAACTTTTTATAGAAAACCAAGTCCTGATAAAGAGCCTTTTGTAAAGGTTGGTGACATTGTTAACAAAGGAGATGTCCTATGTATTATCGAAGCAATGAAAATGATGAATGAAATCAAATCCGAATTTGATGGAAAAATATCATCTATTGAGGTTGATGATGGACAACCGGTTGAATTTGGTCAAACAATTATTGTTATCGAATAAATGTCAAAAAAAATCCTAATTGCCAACAGAGGAGAAATAGCTCTTCGTGCCTTAAGGGCTTGCCGAGAGTTAGGCCTTAAAACGGTCAGTGTATATTCTGAAATAGATAAAGATTTAAAACATCTAAAATTCTCTGATGAGACTGTTTGTATAGGGCCAGCAATTCCAGCTGAGAGCTACTTGAATGTTCCTTCAATACTATCAGCTGCAGAATTAACTGAAGTTGATGCAATATATCCTGGATATGGTTTCCTCGCTGAGAATCCAGACTTTGCTGAACAATGTGATAAAAGTGGTTTTAAATTTATAGGGCCTAATTCTGACACAATAAGAAAGATGGGAGATAAAATAACTGCTAAAGCATTTGTCTCAAAGTTTAATATCCCAATTGTTCCTGGTTATTCTGATGATCTTCCTGAGGATGATGAACAACTCAAAACAATAGTAAACAACATTGGCTATCCTGTAATCATAAAAGCTACAGCCGGCGGCGGTGGAAGAGGCATGAGAATCGTTGAAGCAGAAGATGAGCTTTTAAGCACGATAGACATAACGATGCAAGAGGCAGGTAATGCATTTGGTAACAATAAAATTTATATAGAAAAATTTATAGAAAATCCTAGACATATTGAAGTTCAGATTGTTGGTGATGGAAAAGGTAATGCGATTCATTTAGGCACCAGAGACTGCAGTATGCAAAGAAGACATCAAAAAATAATTGAGGAAGCTCCGGCTTTAGACATTGATTCTCAAAACCTTCAAAATATTTTAGATTCATGTGTGAATTTATGTAAAGAAATTAATTATGAAGGTGTCGGAACTTTAGAGTTCTTGTATGAAAATAAGAATTTTTATTTCATAGAGATGAATACTAGGATTCAAGTTGAGCATCCAGTCACAGAAATGATAACTGGTTTTGATATCGTGAAAGCACAATTAAGAATTGCTCTTGATTTAGGAATAACTCTCAATCAGGATGAAATTAGCTTTAATGGCCATGCAATAGAATGTAGGATAAATGCTGAGGATCCTGAAACACTCCAACCCTCGCCAGGCGTTATTTCAAAAATGCATACTGCTGGTGGGTTTGGGATAAGATATGACTCTCATATATATGGTGGTTACTATGTTCCTCCATTTTATGATTCTCTTCTTGCAAAAATTATCACTCAAGCTAACACAAGAAAATCTGCAATTAAGCGAATGATTAGCGCCTTAGATGAATTTTTCGTTGAAGGGATAAAAACCAATCAACCACTTCATCAAGATATTTTAAATGATGAGATATTTATTGAAAATGAACATACAATCAATTACTTAGAAAAAGAATTCCTAAAATTAAAATGACCAAAGAATATAATCCAAAATCAATTGAAGAGGCCGTTCAAGAAAAATGGGAATCAAACAAAACCTTTGAGTCAAAAATTGATGACAGGGAAAAGTTTTATTGCCTTTCCATGTTCCCATATCCATCTGGTAAATTACATATGGGGCATGTTAGAAATTACACCATTGGTGATGTAATTTCACGATATAAAAGAATGCAAAATTACAATGTTTTTCAACCAATGGGTTGGGACGCTTTTGGTCTTCCTGCAGAAAATGCTGCAATAGAAAATAAAGTAAGTCCTAAAGAATGGACCAATCAAAATATTCAAAATATGAAAACACAACTTAAATCTCTTGGTTTAAGTTATGACTGGTCAAAAGAGTTGAGAACTTGTGATGAAAGTTATTACAAATGGGAGCAACTTATTTTCAAGAAGTTCTTTGATGCTGGACTAGTTTATAGAAAAAAATCAATGGTTAATTGGGATCCTGTTGATGAAACAGTGCTTGCAAATGAACAAGTGATCGATGGAAAAGGTTGGAGGTCCGGAGCACAAGTTGAACTTAAAGAAATAGATCAATGGTTCATAAAAATTACAAACTACGCCGATGAATTGCTTGAGTCTCTTGATGACTTAGATTGGCCGGAGAATGTCAAATTAATGCAGAAAAATTGGATAGGTAAATCAAATGGGGCAGAAATAAAGTATCAAATAATAGGCACAAAAGATTTTTTAACAACGTTTTCAACTAGGCCAGATACAATTTTTGGTGTCTCTTTTTTGGCACTATCTCCAAATCACCCTATGTCAATAGAAATTTCAAAAGAGAATAAAAAAATAAAAAAATTTTTAGAAGTATGCAAAGAATCTAAAACTGCTGAGGCAGATATGGCAAAAGCAGATAAACTTGGAATTGATACTGGTATTCGAGCAATGCATCCAATTACAAAAGAAGAGATACCTATCTGGATTGGTAATTTCGTACTCTTGGATTATGGAACGGGTGTTGTAATGGGCGTACCTGGCCATGATTCAAGAGATTTTGAATTTGCTTCTAAATATAATTTAGATATAAAACAGGTCATTCAGTCTAACCGAACAGATGACTTACCAATACTTCATAAAGGTATATTGGTTAATTCAGATAAATTTAATGGTAAAACATCTGAAGAAGCCTCTAAAGAAATAATTCAGGAGCTTATTGACAATGGTTATGGCGAGGAATTAGTTCAATTTAGATTAAGAGATTGGGGAGTAAGCAGACAGAGATACTGGGGATGTCCAATTCCAGTTATTTATAAAAATGGTGAGCCTGAAATCATTGATGAAAATGATATGCCAGTTATCTTACCTGAACTTAATGATGGAGCAGCTCCGGTCCCACTGAGTCAGATTAAAGATTTTGTTGAACTTGGGAATGGCACAACAAGAGAAACTGATACTTTCGACACATTTATGGATTCTTCCTGGTATCACGCTAGATTTACTTCTGCTGGAAACTCAAAACAAATATTTGATGAAAATACAAAATATTGGTTGCCTGTTGATCTTTACATTGGAGGTATAGAACATGCAATTTTGCATCTCTTATATTCTAGATTCTTTCATAAGGCGCTAAGAGACATAGGAATGATTGAAGGAGACGAACCATTCAAGAGACTCTTGACTCAAGGAATGGTACTTAAAGATGGAGCTAAGATGTCAAAATCAAAAGGAAACACAGTTGATCCTCAATCATTTATTGATAAGTATGGTGCTGATACAGTAAGACTTTACATGATGTTTACTTCTCCACCTGATCAAAGTCTTGAATGGAATGAATCATCAGTAGAGGGAGCATCAAGATTTTTAAATAAAGTTTGGAAGCTCATTGAGGGTAAAAAATATATTGAGTTAAAGATTGATGATCTTAAATTTAGTAAAGATGATCTTGCATTAAGAAGAAAGTCTCATGCTACTCTTAAAAAAGTGCAAAATGACTATGAAAAAAGATTTGGATTTAATACAGCAATTGCTGCAATTATGGAGCTTTTAAATTTTATACCTGAAAAATTTAAGGTTGATGAGCTCAATGATTCAAGTAAATTTTGTCTAAATGAGGCAATAGTATTTATTCTGAAAATGCTTTCACCCATTGCACCACAT
>LULJ01000579.1_pt1 | contig 11619 bp, 14 predicted proteins | sample 728171 | NCBI WGS metagenome assembly LULJ01 (sample SAMN03860292, study PRJNA289734) | marine metagenome | biome: seawater column; feature: ocean; material: water; isolation source: Red Sea water column Station 169 - depth 25m | place: Saudi Arabia: Red Sea | collected 2011-10-15 | depth 25 m
CTCTATATCTGGTATTTGATCATTTATTTTAAGTTTCATATCGAATTCATTACATATTTTTTAACTTTTTCAATATCATTTGAAAGAAGTTCAAATTTTTCTTTTCTGTCATAAACATATTTAAGACTTTCTGGTAGATTTTCAGTTTTTGATATTGCATCTTCTATTGCCTTTGGAAATTTACACGGGTGTGCAGTTGATAATACAACGCAATTTTTTTCTAATCCTAATTTTCTAACAGCACCAATACCTACTGCGGTATGCGGATCAACTACCATCTGATGTTCATCATTGATAATTTTTATCATTTCAACAGTTTCCTTTTCATCAAGCATCTCAGATGCAAAATTCTTTTTGATTTTATCTAAATCGTTTTTATTAATTTTATAGGTATTATTTTTTATTTCAGCCATTACACCTTTTGTAACTTCTGAGTTACAATCTTTTACATCATATAAAAGCCTCTCAAAATTACTTGCTATTTGTATATCCATACTTGGAGTATTTGTTTCCTCAACTTTCTTTTGACTATAGTCGCCGCCTGATATGGCTCTATGAAGTATGTCATTTTTATTTGTAGCTACGATTAGCTTATCGATTGGAAGGCCTAATTTTTTTGCTAAGTATCCAGCATAAATATCACCAAAGTTTCCTGTTGGAACAGAAAAGGACAAAGGCTGACCATTTCCAACTTTAAAGAAAGCGTAGAAATAATACACCGATTGAGCAATAATTCTAGCCCAATTAATTGAATTTACCCCTGACATATTAATCGCTTTTGAAAATTTTTCGTCATTGAACATTGCTTTTACTAGATTTTGACAGTCATCAAAGTTGCCCTCTACTGCAATATTAAATACATTACTCTCTTCATGTATTGTCATTAGTCTTCTTTGAACTGGTGAAATTTTATTATTGGGGTGTAAAACAAAAACATTTAAATTGCTTTTTCCTTTTAAAGCATCTATTGCAGCTGCACCAGTATCACCTGAGGTTGCTACTATTATATTAATTTTTTTTTGATCATGATCTAAATGGTATTGATAAAAATTACCAATCAGTTGCATTGCGATATCTTTAAAAGCAAGAAATGGATAAATTATTTCAGCAGCTAAATCATTGTAACCAAGATTTTTTAGATTATCTAATTCTCCCTTTTGGAATTGTTTAATCGATTTAGGAACAAAAAGTCCTCCATCGTCCGCTAATCCTTTGAGGAAAACATCTTTAAAAGAAAAGTTTTTTTGATTATTTCTTGTACTAATGTAATTCATTTAATAATTCTTTTTTCTAAAATATAAATATAGCAAAAGAATTGAAAGCGCTAATGAAAACCAAGTAATAGCGTATTTTTGATGATTATTAGAAATATTTGCAGTAATTTTTTTTGGTCTGGGTAACTGATAATTTCCATCTAAATAAATAATATATTTAGAAAAATTTTTACCTGTAAATTTTAAGATATCTTCTCTATTTAAACTAAACCAGTAATTTTCATCTAAATCATTATCTGGCTTAAAGATATTTTTTCTACCTTGTAATCTTAGGGTTCCGATAATATTTTTTTGATCAAATACGTTTATTTCTTGAGTACCCTTCTTTTCAAATGGTATCCAACCTCTATTTATCAAAAAATTTTCATCCCCAATCGTAATTGGATTTATTACTTCAAATCCAGGAGTACCAGACTCATTTAAATTGTATAAATAAATTTGCTTATCAAAATCTATAGACCCTGAAGTTTTAATTTTTAGAAAATTTTCTTTTTTTGATTGAGCTAATTCCACCGGAGGATTTTTTAATGAATTTTCAATTTCTAAAATTAAATTATTTTTCCAATTTAGACGGATAATTTGCCACGTACCTAGTCCAATAAAAACAAAAATAAAGAAAATTATAAAGACGGAAAATAAAAACTTATGTTTCAAGGATCAAATTAACTTCCCCAAATATATATTGCAGCAAACAAAAATAACCAAACAACGTCAACAAAATGCCAATACCATGCAGCTGCTTCAAAACCAAAATGATGGTCTTTGGTAAAATGACCTAATTTTCCTCTCCATAAACATACTGCTAAAAAAATTGTTCCAACTATAACATGGAAGCCATGAAAGCCTGTTGCCATGTAAAAAACAGAACCATAAATATGATCTGAAAAAGCAAATGTAGCATGATGATATTCATATGCTTGAAGTGCTGTAAAAAATGCTCCAAGAATTACTGTTAGCACCAATCCTTGTATAAAACCTTTTCTATCACCTTCTAATAATGAATGGTGAGACCAAGTGACTGTTGTACCTGATAATAGTAAAACTAATGTGTTAATCAAAGGTATATCCCAAGGATCAAAAGTCACAATATCTTTAGGTGGCCATACGTTTCCTACAAAATCATTTGGGAAAAGACTAACGTCAAAGTAAGCCCAAAACCAAGCTACAAAAAACATTACCTCAGATGCGATAAACAAAGTCATTCCATAACGGTGATGAATTTGGACTACTGGGGTATGATGACCTTGATGTTCTGCTTCAATGACCACATCTCTGAACCACATATATGCGCCATAAATTAAAAGAGCTAATCCAAGATACATTCCCCATGAAACATCTGAATGCATGTAATACACAGCACCTATAGCTAATACTAAGCAAGAAAACGAAACGTAAATAGGCCAAGGACTTGGATCTACTAAGTGATAATCATGTTTTTTTTCAGCTGACATTTTTTTGAATTATGATTGTTTATAATAATCTGTCGAGAAAAAAGTATACGACATAGTTACATCTTCTAGGTTTTTAACACTTGGATCATTAATCATTTCAGGGTCTAGATAAAAAGTCATTACATAGGTGGCTTTTTCTCCTGCTTTTAGTTCTTGTTTTTCAAAACAAAAACAGCCAAGTTTACTATAATATTTTCCAAAACTTGCTGGTGATACGTTAAAACTTGCTACACCGGCAGTTGGTTCGCTACTATAATTTTCAACCTCAAACTCTATTTTGTTAACTTGGCCAACTTTCACATCTATAACATTCGATTTTGCCTTAAAATCCCAAGGTAGATTATTCACATTAGTATCAAATCTAACACTTACTACTTTATTAAGAACTATTTTAGGAGCACTGTTTGAAATTTGAGTAGTACCTCCAAAACCCGTTACTCTACAAAATAAATCATATAAAGGTACTGCAGCGTAGGATAAACCCAACATAAATACAAATATCCCTATAAGAACTAATGGTGTAAGATTTTTTTTTTGTATCATATTGCTCTATCAAAAACTCCAGTATTATATAATGTAAATAAAAAAAGAAAAATCATGAAGGCAATAATCGCTAATGCTGTCTTGATATTTTTTTTCTTAGTTTTTTTATCTGGTATAATCATAAAATCTTATCTATCAGAAAAAGCACAAAAACCAAAAATAAATATAAAATAGAATAGCCAAATATTGATTTAGCTTTTTTTGCACTAAATTTATTTTTTTTAAATTTATAAAGATCGAAACATAGATAATTATAATAAATAGTTAATAACAATGATGGAATAAGAAAAACAAGTCCTACAAAGTTGATTACATATGGAAAAATTATAACTGGAAGCATTATCAAAGAGTAGACAAAAATATTTACTTTAGTGCTCTCTATCCCATTTGTTAGAGGAAGCATGGGTATATTAGCTTTTTTATAATCTTCTGATTTATATAAGCTTAATGCCCAAAAATGTGATGGAGTCCAAAAGAAAATAATTAAAAAAAATACAAGAGGTTCAAGAGATAAAGATCCTGTAGCAATAGTCCAGCCTATAACAGGAGGAAGAGCTCCAGCCGCACCACCAATAACAATATTCTGTGAGGTTCTTTTTTTCAGCCAAATTGTATAAATTAAAACATAAAATATAATAGTAAAAAGTAATATTCCTGCAGATACTCGATTTGTAAAATAATCTAGTGCAACTACTGAAACAAGCGATAAAGTTATTCCAAATATAAGAGCCTGATTTTTATTAACTTTACCTGTTGGTATTGGTCTTAGGCAAGTTCTACTCATTAAAGCATCAAGATCAGACTCATACCACATGTTTAATGCTCCTGCTGCTCCTGCGCCCATTGAAACTAGTAATATTCCAATTATTGCATCTTGAGTTGAAACCATAGTTGGGGCTGTTAATAATCCAACCGCACAAGTAAATATCACAAGCGACATTACTCTTGGTTTCATCAATTTAAATAATTCAGAAAAATTTAGTAAGTCTTCTTGAGACAGATTATCTTTTTTTAATTTTGAACTACTCATCAATTTTAAAGCTTTTATTCCTAGCTATGAGATTTCCCGGTCTCTTGATCATCTACAAACTTTGGTAATTCTTCAAAAGTGTGGAAATTTGGTGGAGATGGAACGGTCCACTCTAAAGTTGTTGCTCCTACTCCCCAAGGATTCTGTGCTGCAGCTTTCTTTTTTGCAAAAGCATAAATCAAATTCACAAAAAATACAGCTAAGCCAGCAACTGCTATATAGGATCCTATTGAAGAAATGTAATTCCAACCTGCAAATGCATCTGGATAATCAGCATATCTTCTAGGCATACCTGCTAATCCTAAAAAATGCTGTGGAAAGAAAATCAAATTTACACCAATAAAAGTTAACCAAAAATGTAATTGACCTAGCCACTCTGAATATTCGTAACCGGACATTTTTGAAAACCAATAATAGAAACCAGCAAATATTGCAAATACAGCTCCTAATGAGAGAACATAATGAAAGTGAGCTACTACATAATAAGTATCGTGCATTGCAGTATCTACTCCTGCATTTGCTAAAACTACACCTGTCACTCCGCCAACTGTAAACATAAAGATAAAACCTAGTGCCCACATCATTGGGGTTTTAAATGAGATCGATCCTCCCCACATAGTTGCTATCCAAGAAAAGATTTTTATTCCAGTAGGAACAGCAATAATCATAGTGGCTGCTAAGAAATAAGCTTTTGTATCTGTACTTAATCCAACAGTATACATATGGTGAGCCCAAACTACGAAGCCAACTATTCCGATTGCGACCATCGCATAAGCCATACCTAAATAGCCAAAAACTGGTTTTCTAGAAAATGTTGAAACAATATGACTAATCATTCCAAATCCTGGTAGAATTAAAATATAAACTTCTGGATGGCCAAAGAACCAGAATAAATGTTGAAACAACACTGGGTCTCCTCCAGTTTGAGCTTCAAAAAAGGCGGTTCCAAAGTTCCTATCAGTTAATAGCATTGTTATCGCTCCTGCTAGAACTGGTAAAGACAATAACAGTAAAAAAGCTGTTACTAAAATTGACCAAGCAAATAATGGCATCTTGTGTAAAGTCATTCCAGGAGTTCTCATATTAAGAATTGTTGTGATAAAATTAACTGCTCCTAAAATTGATGAAGCACCAGCCAAGTGTAAACTTAAAATCGCTAAATCCATTGCAGGACCAGGTTGTCCAGCTTTTGACGATAAAGGAGGATATATTGTCCATCCACCTCCGACTCCAGTTTGTCCTGGAGGACCATCAGCAAAAATTGACAATATTAATAACGTTAATGAAACGGGTAATAACCAAAAAGAAATATTATTCATCCGCGGGAATGCCATATCAGGTGCACCAATCATAATTGGAACAAACCAATTACCAAAACCACCTATCATGGCTGGCATTACCATAAAGAAAATCATTATTAATCCATGACCTGTCACTAACACATTATACAAATGATAGTTTCCACCCAAAATTCCATCGCCCGGATGCATTAACTCCATTCTCATTATAACTGAAAATACAGTTCCAATAACTCCAGCAACAATAGCAAAAATTAGATACATTGTTCCGATGTCTTTATGATTTGTAGAATAAGCCCAACGTTTCCAACCTGTTGGTGTATGATGATCGTCGTGCGAAGCTGTTTGTGTATACATATTTATTTACTCACTAATTTAAGATTATTATTTTCTATTTCCTCTTTTGCAAATTTTTCTTTTGCCTCAGATAACCAATCCTCATATTCCTCATCAGTTACAACTTTAACGGTGATGGGCATAAATGCATGTTTAATACCGCAAAGTTCAGAGCACTGACCATAATAGGTTCCTACTTTTTCAGCTTTGAACCATGTCTCGTTAATTCTTCCAGGAACAGCATCTCTTTTTACACCAAACGATGGTAAAGCCCAAGCATGTAATACATCGTTTGCAGTGATTAAAACTTTTACAACTTTGTTAACTGGCACAACAACTTCGTTATCTACCGCTAGAAGTCTAGGTTGATCTGGTCGTAAATCTTTATCTTCTACCATGTAAGACTCAAAAATAATATTTTCATCAGGATATTCATATCCCCAATACCACTGATAACCGATTGCTTTAATTGTTAAATCTGCTTTTGGTATTGCATCTTGTTTATATAAAATTTTAAATGAGGGAACTGCAATCACAATTAAAATTAAACATGGTATTAGTGTCCATAAAACTTCAACTGCAACATTGTGTGTTCTTTTAGATGGATTAGGGTTTGCTGAAGCTCTAAATCTTATGCACGCATACAACATTAAAAATAAAACAAATACACTAATTGCGATTATTATTGGTAATAATAGATAATCATGAAAAGCAACTATCTCTCTCATTGATTCCGAAGCTGCTTTTTGAAAACCTAATTGCCAGTCAACTGGTTGGTTAGCAAAAGCATTTTGCGATATGAAAAGCGACGAAAATATAAATAAAAATTTATTCATTTTTAATAGCTATATAAAGCTCTTTTATAAAAATTACACTTTAGTTTTCGCGACAATTTATCAATTAATCACATAATTTACGATCGAAATTGCAGATATGACTGCGGTTTCTGACCTTAAAATATTCTCATTAATTTTAATAGGTTGAACGCCCTTAAAAGAGAGAATCTTCTCTCTTTCAGTCTCTGAAAAATCTCCCTCAGGACCTATGATTATACAAACAGGCTTATCTGTAAATTTTGATTTATCAATTTTTTTAATATTGGAATTTAAATCTGTAAAAATTAGATTCATTGAATTTTTTTTGAGAAAGCCATTTAAATCTTGAGCCTCTTCAATTGTTGGTACATTGATACGGTTTGATTGTTCACTGGCCTCAATTACAATTTTTTCGATGCGATCTTTATTAATTTTTCTAACCACTGTTCTATCAAAAATAATTGGTAAAAATTTTGTAACTCCAAGCTCTGTTGCTTTTTGCAGCATAAAATTCTGATAGTTTGATTTTATGGGAGAAAATGCTAACCATAATTCTTTGGTTGTCTCTTTTTGTCTTAGTTGTTTTATTATTTTAAATTCGACAATATTTTTGAATATTCCTAAAACTTTTGCCTCCCACTCTCCCTCTTTATTAAACAATGAGAAAACCCCATTTTCTTTTACTCTCATTACTTTACTTAAATAATGTGATTGATTCTTATCGAGTTTATCAATCATGTTTGCTGATAAAGTATCTGAAAAAAATAATCTAATATTACTCATTTGTGTTAAGTTAATTTATGAAAAATATTAAAGCAATAATTTTTGATGCTTATGGCACATTGTTTGATGTCAATTCAGCTGCTGAAAAATGTAAAGACAAGATTGGAGCTAAGTGGGAAGGTTTTGCAAATTTTTGGAGAACAACTCAGCTAGAATACACCTGGCTTAGAAGTCTTATGGGAAGACACAAGGATTTTTGGCAAATTACAGAGGATAGTTTAGATAAATCAATGAAAACTTTTGATATTGACTCTTCAATGAAAAGTGAATTATTGAATTTATATAAAGTTCTTTCACCTTTTAAGGAGGTTCCAGAAACTCTTAAAAAATTAAAAGAAAAGAATTTTAAATTAGCTATACTTTCAAATGGAACCCCATCTCTTTTAAAAGAGTTAGTTGAGAGTAATAATTTACATAATCTACTCGATGATTTATTTTCAATAGAGGAAGTTGGAATTTATAAACCAGACTCTAAAGTTTATGAATTGCCTATCAAAAAATACAAAATTAAGAGCAACGAAATAGCTTTCTTAAGTGCAAACACTTGGGATGTTTCAGGAGGTGGAAATTATGGTTATCATTCTATTTGGGTAAACCGTAATAATAATATCTTTGACAATCTTGATTACAAACCTAAAAATCAAGTTAAAAATTTAAGCGAGCTTGTTAATTTAATTTAAATTAAAATGCAGATAATATGAATAAAGGACAAAGAGCCGGGAATAGCGCATTAGCTATAGAAGTCGAACAGGGAAAATCTTATTACTGGTGTAGCTGTGGTAAAAGTTCTAAGCAGCCATTTTGTGATGGTTCGCATAAAGGAACAGAATTCAAACCCTTGGCTTATAAAGCTGAATTAACAAAAAAAGTGTTCTTTTGTGTATGCAAACAAACAAACGATCAACCTTTTTGTGATGGCTCGCATAACAAAAAGTAGTATTGCAAATCGAAACAGAACAACTATTTTAATCTGATGAAAAATATTGAAGTAAATAAAATCATAGATCCTATTCCAGCATCAGATGGAGCTGGAGTTAAATTAAAAAGAAGTATTGGTGTGGAACCAAATTATTTTGATCCTTTTTTAATGCTAGATGAATTTGGTTCAGAGAATAGTGAAGATTATATTGCAGGATTTCCTCCACATCCACATAGAGGAATTGAAACTGTCACTTATATGCTTGCTGGTGACTTTGAGCATGAAGACAGTACTGGCGGAAAAGGCAGAATGACTGCTGGTGATGTTCAATGGATGAAAACAGGAAGTGGAATTATTCATTCTGAAATGCCTGCTATGAAAGAGGGAAAACTTCATGGATTTCAATTATGGATAAATATGCCAGCAAAATTAAAAATGAGTAAACCAGAATATATTTATATTGATGCAGATAAAATGAGTGTTCACAAAGATAATGATAAGCAAGTAAAAGTTATTGCGGGTAAATTTGAAAAAGCTGAAGGTCCAGTTAAAGGACATAATGTCGAACCCATTTATTTTGATGTTGAATTAAATAAAAACAAAAATTTTAAATTTAGTCTTCCCTCTTCACACAATACATTTATCTATCTCATAAAAGGTGAGATCAAAATTGGTGAAAAAGAACATGAAAAAGTCAAGGATAGTACTTTGATCTTACTGTCGAGAGGTGAGGATTTAAAAATCAGTGCACAATCTGATTCAAAATTCTTAGTTATTTCAGGTAAACCTATAAATGAAGAAATAGCTAGAGGTGGACCATTTGTAATGAACACTAAAGCAGAAATCTTGCAAGCTGTTCAAGATTATCATAATGGTACATTTGTAAAGTAGATAATGAAATCAGTTCAAATAGATAAATTTGGTGGACCAGAAGTTTTGGTTATTAAAGATGTAGAATTAGGGAAGCCTGGACCAAAAGAGTTGTTGATTAAGAATTTATCAATTGGTTTAAATTTTATAGATATTTATCATCGAACAGGCCTTTATCCTATCCCATTACCTAGCGGTGTTGGACTTGAGGCTTGTGGAGTAATTGAAGAAGTTGGATCTGAAGTAAAATTATTTAAAGTTGGTGATAGAGTTACTCATGCATCAATGCCTATCGGTGCTTATTCAGAAAAGCAAATAATGCCTGAAGAAAAATTAGTATCTGTTCCAGATGGAGTCTCTGACGAGGTAGCATCTTGCATTACATTAAAAGGAATTACTGCAGAATACTTATTACACAGAGCATATCAGTTAAAAAAGGGTGATAGAGTTTTATATCATGCTGCAGCAGGTGGACTTGGCCAGATTTTATGTCCATGGGCCAATGCATTAGGTGCTGAAGTTATTGGGACTGTGGGCTCAAAAGCCAAAGAGGAGATTGCTAAAAAAAATGGTTGCCATCATGTAATTAATTATTCTGAAAAAAATTTTGTTGAAGAGGTTGAAAAAATTGTTGGTAAAAATGGTATTGACGTTGTTTACGATGGTGTTGGTATCAAAACTTTCAAAGGATCTATCGAAACATTAAAGATTAGAGGTATGATGGTAGCTTTTGGGAATGCATCAGGTTATGTTGACACCATAGATGTTAAAAAAGATATAAATGCAAAAGGTCTTTTTTTTACACGACCATCTATTGCTCATTACACCATAAAAAGAGAGGAGCTAGTCGAATCTGCAAAAAAAGTTTTTGACGCAGTTTTATCAAAGAAATTTAATGTTGAAATTTCAAAGAAGTATTCACTTCAGGATGTTGCTCAAGCCCATAAAGATCTAGAAGCAAGAATATTAACTGGTCCAGCAGTCATTATTCCTTAATCAACATTTACGTCCATGTCAGACATGTGTAACTTAAGAGCGTTCGTTGAAATATGAATTTCTCTAATAAAAAATAGTATTGAAATTATCATCGACAAACAACATGACCCAAAAATAATCCTCGCTATAAAAACCTCATTAAAGTAAAGGGCAAATACAGTTAACATGTTAAACAGAAAGCCAAAGGATGCAAATAAAATTGTCCATCTTAAAAGAGTTATCCTGCCACTTAAATTTATGAATTGTTTTTTCCACTCAGGTGGTATGTGCTTTTCATACACATGTTCATCGTGAAGTTGTCTAATAAGAATACTTAACGAATGAAATCTATTACTATAAACTGCCATCATTAATGGTATTGCGGGAAACATTAATGCAGTTACAGTATAATCAATATTCATACGAATCAGTTTGATTATCAATCTTGGCTTTGTTATTTACAAGTAAAATCTTATGAACCAATTAAATCTTTTTGTAGAACTTACCAGACTTAAAAAACCGATTGGATACATGCTATTATTTTGGCCTTGTTCATGGGGTCTTACACTAGCGTATGATTGATTTTTCATCGGATTTAAATATTTATTTTTTTTACTTATTACTATTTTTTTTGGGATCTGTTTTAATGAGATCTGCTGGATGTATAGTAAATGATATTCTTGATAGAAAATTTGATCAAAAAGTATTTAGAACTAAGAATAGGCCTATAGCCTCTGGAAAAGTATCAATCAAACTTGCCCTACTATATTCAGTAATTCTATGTTTGATTGCTTTTTTAGTGCTAATCAATTTTAATTTATTTACAATTATTATCGCTTTAGCATCTATGCCCCTAGCCTTCACTTATCCATTAATGAAAAGGTTTACCTATTGGCCTCAACTATTTTTAGGCGTAACTTTTAATTATGGATTACTGTTAGGATGGACATCTATTAACGAGGAAATAAGTCTTATTCCCATAATACTTTACCTCGGCGCCATATTTTGGACATTGGGTTACGACACAATATATGGGTTTCAAGATATTGAGGATGACGAAATTATAGGAGTTAAATCAACATCAATAAAGTTTAAACAAAATCCAAAAATATTTTTATCTATATGTTATTTAATTTTCACCTCATTTTTTGTTATCACTGGTATCAAATTAAATTTTAATTATTATTTTTTTATAGGAGCTATGGCAGTTTTATTTCATTTATTCGTTATTCAAATTATAAGTTTCAATAAAGAAAATAAGGAAAAATGTCTGAAAATTTTTAAAGGTAATAACGTTTTGGGATTAATAATATTAATTTCCATTC
>LULJ01000462.1_pt1 | contig 11572 bp, 7 predicted proteins | sample 728171 | NCBI WGS metagenome assembly LULJ01 (sample SAMN03860292, study PRJNA289734) | marine metagenome | biome: seawater column; feature: ocean; material: water; isolation source: Red Sea water column Station 169 - depth 25m | place: Saudi Arabia: Red Sea | collected 2011-10-15 | depth 25 m
TTATTTTCATTTCCTCGTTTCCCTCCAAGATTTGATTTTCATTATTTTCACTTTGTTTTGAAAGCTCTTCTCTTACTTTTTCCTCTTCCTGTTTAATTTTTTCTAAATCACTTTGAGGCAGTTGATAATAATCAGATTGAATATCGTTAAATGATAAAAATCCATGTCTTTCTCTGCCAAAATCAACAAAAGCAGCTTGAAGAGATGGTTCAATTCTGCTTACTTTGCCCAGATAGATATTATTTTTTATTAGTGTATTGTTTACACTTTCATATTCGTAGTCTTCAATATGATCATCTTTTTTAAGCACAACTCTTGTTTCATTCGGATGCGATGCATCAATATATAAATTCTTGGACATAAATTTTGATAGTTTTTCATTTGTTAATTTTTAAATTCGGTGCCATAACTTTAACAAATTCAATCAATAAATTAAACCAAAATGAGCAGTTTAGTTAAAAAACTTTTGCTGGTAATGACCCTTTCTTCTTTAGTGTGCATTTTTGCTATATTCTTTATACTTTGGACATACTCTAATAAATTACCTGATTATAAATTTCTTAAAAACTACAAACCTCCCGTTTCTAGCAAAGTGTACTCTGGCAATGGTGTTTTAATAAGTGATTTTTCTACTGAAAAAAGAATATTTGTTCCTTACAACGCAATTCCAAAAAAAATTGTAAATTCTTTTTTGTCTTCAGAAGATAAAAATTTTTTTAAACACCCTGGAGTTGATGCTAAAGGTGTTTTAAGAGCTGTTAAAAATAATATTTTTAATCTAATTAACTCGAATAGGTTAGAGGGCGCATCAACAATCACTCAACAAGTAGCAAAAAATTTTCTTTTATCTAATGAAGTAAGCTTGGATAGAAAAATTAAGGAAGCAATCTTGGCTTTTAGGATTGAAAGAGCTTTATCAAAAGAAAGAATTTTGGAACTATATCTAAATCAAATTTATTTAGGGGAGGGATCTTATGGCATAGCATCTGCTAGTTTGAGATATTTCGATAAGCCTATAAATGAACTTAATTACTCTGAGTCTGCTTTATTAGCAGCATTGCCAAAAGCTCCGAGTAGATATAATCCATATAAAAATAAAGATTTAGCAATATATAGAAGAAATTTAGTTATAAAAAATTTATATGAAAATTCATATATATCAAAAAAAAAATATGATGAATTAATTGATTCAAAAATTACCTTAAAAAAAAGAAAAAGAATTTTTTTGGAAGACACTAGATATTTTGTTGAAGATATTAGAAAAAAAATTATTAAGGAATATGGATATGATAGAGTACACAAACAAGGATTTAATATCAAAACTCCAATAAACTTAGAATTACAAAACTTTGCAGCCGAATCTTTAAGAAAAGGATTATTAGAGTATGATAAGAGAAAAGGGTGGAGAGGAGCATTAGACAATAGAAAAGGTCTAAATTGGAAAAAAGATTTAGAAAAATATTATTTAGAAAAAAAAATTAATTGGGAAGTTGCCAGAGTAACTAGAATAGATAAATTTGAAACAGTAATTCAAACAGAAAATGATGAAAATGGTATTATTAAATATGAGGATATTAATTGGACAAGAAAAGAATTTAAGCAAATTTTCAATATTGATGATTTAATCTATGTAAAAAAAATTTCTGATGGAATTTATAGCTTAAGACAATTGCCAGATGTAAATGGAGGTATAGTTGTGATGGACCCCTATAGTGGAAGAGTTTTGGCAATGTCTGGAGGTTTTAGTTTTAAAAAAAGTGAATTCAATAGGGTTTCTCAAGCTAAAAGACAACCAGGTTCTGCCTTTAAACCATTTATATATGCTTTAGCATTGGAAAATAATTATTCACCAACGTCTCTAATCCTTGACGCACCTATTGTTCTTGATCAAGGGGTTGATTTAAAAATGTGGAAGCCTCAAAATTACGGAAAAAAATTTTATGGTCTTTCTACTCTTAGAACAGGTGTGGAAAAATCTAGAAATCTTATGACAGTAAGAATTTCACAGAATTTAGGTATTGATAAAATTATAAATTTTTCAAAAAAATTAAATATTTACGAAAATCCTGATGAGTTAATGTCAGTATCACTTGGATCTGCGGAAACAACTTTATTAAATATTACTAGCGCATATTGCTCTTTTGTAAATGGTGGAAAATTAGTAACACCTATAATAATTGATAGAATTCAAGATAGTCAAGGAAACACCATTTCAAACAACGAAAAAAGGTTTTGTGAAAATTGTGATAATATTTCCTACAAAGGAAACAATATTCCAATAATTAAAAGTAATTTTCAACAAATTTTTTCTCCTCAAACTGCGTACCAAATGACATCTATATTAGAAGGAGTGGTTCATAGAGGTACAGGTAAGCGATTAAAAGATTTAAATTTGCAAATTGCAGGAAAAACAGGCACCACTAATAATAATACTGATACTTGGTTTATCGGTTTTACATCGAGTCTAGTTGTTGGAGTATATGTAGGATATGACAATCCAAAAAAATTAGGTAAATATGAAACTGGATCTAAAACAGCACTACCAATTTTTAAAGATTTTATTAAAAAAGCAGTAAATGTTTACAATGCAACCCCTTTTAAGATAGCCAAAGGTATTAAAATGATGGTTATTGACGCCGAAACTGGAAAAAAAGCTGATTTTGGTTCTAAAAAAACAATAATCGAAGCATTTAAAAAAGAAAAAATTGAAAATGAAACTTTTTTAAGTAATTATGATTATACTTTAAACAAATTAAAAAATAACATTTTAAAATTTTATTAATGGAACAAGAAATAGAAAAATATAAATTAGAACTAGTCAAAATTAACCAAAGAATTAAGGAGTTTCTTTGAAAAGCAAAATATTGAATCAAAAAGAAATCAACTTAACAGTCTTATAGAAGATCCAAATTTTTGGGAAGATAGAAAACAAGCAGAAAAAGTACTAAAAGAAAAAAAAGGTTATGATAGTTTATTGGACTCTTACAAACAATCAGAGAGAGAGATTAATGAGCTTTACGATATCTTTCAATTAGCAAAGGAAGATAATGACAAACAAATAATTAAAGAAGTTCTTAATAATTTTTTAAAACTTAAAGAAGAATTTAAAAAGTTAGAAATTAAATGTTTTCTATCAAATGAAAATGATACATTAGATAGTTATTTGGAATTTCATGCTGGAGCTGGAGGTACCGAAAGTCAAGATTGGGCACAAATGCTTAGAAGAATGTATATGAAGTGGGCAAATGATCGAGGGCATAGTGTTGAATTAATTAGCGAGCATAAAGGAGATGAAGCAGGGATAAAATCCTCAGTAATAAAAATATCAGGAGAATATATCTATGGTTTTTTAAAATCTGAGTCTGGAATACATCGTTTGGTAAGAATCTCACCATTTGACTCAGGTGCAAGAAGGCATACAAGTTTTGCAAGTGTTTGGGTATACCCAGTAGTAAGTGAAAATATAGACATTGAGTTATTAGATAAAGATTTGAGAATTGATACTTACAGATCAAGTGGAGCAGGCGGGCAACATGTTAATACAACTGATAGTGCTGTAAGAATTACCCACTTGCCAAGTAATATTGTTGTTCAATGTCAAAATGAAAGATCTCAGCATAAAAATAAGGAAACTTGTATAAACATGCTTAAAGCAAGACTTTATGAGCATGAAATTCAAAAAAGAAAAAAGGAAAATGATGATATTGAAAGCTCTAAATCAGATATAGGGTGGGGACATCAAATAAGATCATATGTTTTACACCCTTATAGAATGGTGAAAGATAATAGAACTAACTTTGAAAATTCCAACCCAGATAAAGTGTTAGATGGTGATATTGAAGAATTATTAGAAAACTCTTTATATAAAATTAATGCGTAAGAAAATATTATTTATTGGTGTAACAATACTTATATTTTTAATTTTTAGTTTAGCTTATTTAAGTATTTATGGAATTAAAACAGATAGTTTTAATAGTTTTATTAATAATAAAGTTAAAGAATATAACTCAAAATTATTAATACAAATTGACGAGGTTTATATTAAATTAAATTTTAGTGAAGGTGCCATTAACATACACTCAAAGGATGCACTTTTAATTGCCGAGTCTAACCCGATAAAAATTTCTAAAATCGATATTAATTTAAATTTATTTAAATTTTTAAAAAACGAAAAATCGATCAAAAATATTAAAATCAACTCTGAAAATAATTTGATAAAAGACGTCACTTCTTTTTTAAATTCAGTGAACTATGACTTATTTAGATATATGTTTTATAGCCAGGTCAAAAATGGATTTTTAAATTTTGAATTAGATATTAAATTTGATAACTTAAACCAAAATATTGCTTCTTATATTATTTTTGGTTCAGTTAATAATGCAATAATCAATTTACCTGGTTATGACAACATAGATGATATAAATTTCAATTTTCAAGCAAAAAATAAGAAAATTCAAATTTCTGAATTATATTTAAACTATCAAGGGGTGGATGTTAAATCAGAAAAAATAGAAGCCAAAGAAAAATCAGGGGTATATTATGTAAGTGGAGATTTTGAAAATAGCAAAACATTATTAAATCCAAATTTAGCTTTTAAACATTTAAATATAAAACATGATTTTTTATCTAAAAAAGATATCTTGTTTAGAAGTAAAAATAAATTTTCATTTAGATTTAATAAAAATAAAAAAATAAAAAATTTTAAATTACATTCAGTCATAAATTTTGATGAAATTTACTTTAATGAGAAATATCAAAACATATTATTTTTAAAACAAGGTATAATTAATTCCAAATTCGATAATGAAGGACTTACTGCAGAATTAAAATCAAATTTTGTATTTTCTAATGATTTAAATGCAAATAAAGATTTTAAAAATAATAAATTAGAGCTTTCATTTATCAGTCAAAATATCAACAAAATTAAGATTAAAGGGAATATATCCAATAAGAAAAAATTTTTAGATCCTAAAATTTTTTTAAATCTTACAAATCTAAGTTCAAATATTTTGTCGAAAAAAAAAATTAATATTCAGACAGATACCAACTTTAGATTTGAAATTATAAATAGTAAAATTGAAAATTATCTTTTGAATTCAGAAATATATTTAGATAAATTAGAACTTAATGACCAAATACAAGATGTCCTATATTTTAAAAACATTAAAACCAAATTAACTTTTGGAGACAAATTATTTAAAATAAATCTAAAGAGCAACTATTCATTTTATGATAAAAATCTTAATAAGGAATCAGATAATAATATTATAAATATAGATTTAGATAAAAATGCTTCCAAAATTTCAGATATAAAATTTTTTGTACAATCAGATAACAATTACATAAATATTAAAAAACTAAAAAAATATTTTAAACTTCAAGAACAATATAGTTTTATAGAAGATAACATAATTAAATTAAATTCAAATATTACGGTAAATGCATCACTTGATGATAAATTAAATATTAAAAAAATTTCTGCAAACTCAAATTTAAATTTTGACGATATAAATATTGATTACAAATCAAAGCTTATAAAAAAATATTTGAGTAATTATAATAATAAATTAACGATCAAAAATCCACAAATCTCATTTGAACTATTGAACCAAGATATTAATCTTCAATTGGATGGTAAATATTTATTAAAAGATAAAGAGGATAATTTATTTATAAAGTTTAAAGGAAATAAAAATAACTTCGAATTTTATTCTTTACTGGATTTGAATAATAGCAATTTAAATTTCGAAGAAATACAATATTCAAAGATAAAAGATCTACCATCTCAACTTGAGATTTTAATTAGTAAGTCCAATAACCGTTTAAAAATTGTGAAAATAGATTTTATAGAAAATAAAAATTTTATTTCAGCAAAAAATCTCAACCTGTCAGATAATTTGAAAATACAGAGTATAGATGAAATTGATGTAAATTTTTTAAATTATAATGGAGTTAAAAATAATTTTAAAATGAAAAAAAATTTAAATAACTATAATATAATTGGAAGTCATATTGATGGAGAAAAAATAGTTGAGAAATTATTGAAAAATAATAAACAAAACAAAGTTTCTAGTCTCTTTGATAATATTAATGCAACAATAATTCTTGATCTTGAAAAAATATATTTAGAGAAAAATGAATATCTCAAAAAATTTAAAGGTGAATTTGATATTAAAAAAAATAATCTAATTTTAGCTAAAGCTGATGCCCTTTTAGATAATGAAAATAAATTTTCCTATTTTTATAGGACGACACCAAATAATGCAAAAATTACAAATATAGTCATTCAGGAACCAAAGCCATTTATTAATAACTATAAATTTATAAAAGGTTTCGAAGAGGGCGAATTAAAATTAAATTCAACTAAAATTGAAAATATTTCTAGATCAAATCTCAAAATTACAAATTTTAAAGTAAAAGAAGTTCCGATTTTGGCAAAAATTCTAACACTTGCATCACTACAAGGAATTGCAGATCTTTTAACAGGTGAGGGAATTAGATTTGATGAATTTGAAATGGATTTTAAAACTAGAGATAATCTAACTGAAATAGATGAGATGTATGCACTTGGCCCTGCTATTTCAATTATGATGGATGGTTACATTGAAAAGGATAGGTTAACTAGTTTAAGAGGAACTTTAGTGCCAGCTACAACAATAAATAAAACAATCTCTAAAATTCCTCTTATCGGCGATATATTGGTAGGCAGCAAATCTGGTGAAGGAATATTTGGTGTTAGTTTCAAAATAAAAGGTCCACCTAACAATTTAAAAAGTACTGTTAATCCAATTAAAACTCTTACACCAAGATTCATTACCAGAACTCTTGAAAATTTAAAAGGTAATTAGTTTAAAATTTTATAGTGTTTTTTTTTCCCAATTGATAATTTTACAAAATTTTTATTAAAGAATAAATTTGGATCAATTATGTATTTCTCATCTTGAATATTTTTATTATCTATTTTAATTGCATTTGATTTGATTAGCCTTCTTATTTCTGATTTTGAGATGTCGTTTTTAATAAATGAAATTACCTCAACTATGTTTTTTGATAAAATATCTTTTTTAATTTTAATACCAGGAAGATTTTCACCAGTAGAGTTTTCACTGAATGTATTTTTAGCAAGCTTTTCAGACTTCTTAGCTTCTTTTTTGCCATGAAGCATTTCAGTTGCATTATTAGCAAGCAATAATTTTAAGTCATTAATATTTTTATCTTTTAAATTATTTATTTCATCTATAGACAAGTCAGTAAACATTTTTAAAAATTTGAAAACATCACGATCATCAGTATTCCTCCAAAACTGCCAATAATCATAAGGAGATAGCATTTTTTTATTTAACCACACAGCACCTTGTTCAGTTTTACCCATTTTTGTACCTGATGCTAATGTTATCAGTGGAGTAGTTAAACCAAAGGCTTGATTTCCAAGTTCTCTTTTAATTAATTCAACACCATTTACAATATTTCCCCATTGATCAGATCCGCCAATTTGTAAATAACATTTATTTGATCTATTAAGTTCATAAAAATCATAAGCTTGTAGAATCATATAGTTAAATTCCATATAACTTAATGATTGTTCTCTTTCTAATCTTAACTTTACACTATCGAAGCTAAGCATTTTATTAATAGTGAAGTGTCTACCTATATCTCTTAAAAATTTAATATAATTAAGCTTTCCTAGCCATTTGTAATTATTAACAAAAATTGGTTTTAGTTCTGGATTTTTTGTTTTAAGAAATATTTTAAACACTTTCTTTATATTGTTAATGTTATTCTCTATCTGTTTTTCTGAAAGAATTTTTCTAGTTTCTTCTTTTCCTGATGGATCGCCAATCCTTGTTGTTCCTCCACCCAAAAGAACAATTGGCCTATGCCCATGTTTTTGTAAAAGCCTTAGGCACATAATCTGTAATAAACTTCCAACATGCAAGCTTGGGGCAGTGCTATCAAATCCTATATATGCATTATTACTTTTACTATTTAATAATTCTGACAATCCTACTTCATCAGTACATTGATAAAAATATCCTCTATCTTTAAATTCTTTTAAAAAATTATTCATAGGTTTATATTGTTACAATATACATATTTTAATAAAAAAAAATAATAATGGAAAAAAACTTTGTAGCATTGGGTTTTATGAGCGGAACATCTGGCGATGGAGTAGATGCCTCTGTTATAAGTTCAAATGGTTTAGATCAGATTAAAATTAAATATAATAGATTCGATCCCTATCCGATTGATCTATCAAAAAAAATTCACAGACTAAGAGAAAATATTAAAGAAATAAGAGATTTATTAAAATACTCAGCTGATATAGAAAAATTAGAGACCGAAATTACTGAGTTTCATACTGATATAGCAATTAAAATATCTAGCAAATTTGATTTTGAAATTATAGGTTTTCACGGGCATACAATTTATCACGACTCTGAAAAAAGGGTTTCAAAACAAATAGGTAAAGGAAGCATCTTATCTAAAAACACAAATAAAACAGTTGTATTTAACTTTAGAGAAAATGACATAAAAAATGGTGGCGAAGGAGCACCTTTATCACCAATATACCATTTAACATTGATAAAATCATTGTTTAATAAAAAAGATGTTAAAATTCCAGTTTCAGTATTAAATATAGGTGGAATTTCAAACATTACCGAAATTGATAAAAATTTTAGTATTACTAGTAGGGATGTTGGTCCAGGAAATTGCTTGATTGACAAATGGATTAGAAAAAATTCTGAATACCTTTTTGATAAAGATGGAGAATTTGCTAAAAAAGGTAAAGTAGATAAGTTTATTTTTAATCAATATATAGAGAATTATTATTATAGTAAAATTAATTCTAAGAGATCATTAGATACAAATGACTTTGATATTTCTTTTGCAAAAGGACTTTCATTAGAAAATGGAGCTGCAACAGTCACCAATATTACTGCTGAACTTATATCAAAGAAAATAGGTATAAGCGATGTTTATCTTTGTGGAGGAGGAAGGAAAAATAAATCTCTTGTTAATTTTTTAAAAGGTAAAGTAAAAAATAATATATTCATGATTGATGATTTAAAAATAGACGGTGACTTTGTAGAGTCACAAGCTTTCGCATTTCTTGCAATAAGATCTTATTTGGGATTGCCTATTTCATTTCCTTATACAACTAATTGTAAAGACCCATCAGTTGGAGGTATAATTGTAAATAATTCTTAGTTAATAAAGAGCTGTCTCTTTTTTAATATATTTATTTAAAGATTTTATTAAAGCCTCATCATTTTTTGAAAAAAAATGATTTGCATCTTGAATTGAGGTAAATTCAACCTTAATACCCTTTTGTTCACTAAGCCTTTTATTTAACTCATTAATATGCTCGACTGGAACCAATTCATCTTTCTTACCATATATCATTGTACCAGATGTAGGGCATGGTGATAAAAAAGAAAAATCGTAAACATTTGGCTGTGGAGAAACTACAACAAATCTATTTATTTCTGGCCTTCGCATCAGTAATTGCATTGCAATTAAAGAACCAAAAGAAAATCCAGATATCCAACACTGTGAATTATCAAAATTTTCTCTCTCTAACCAATCTAATGCTGCTGCAGCATCTGCAAGCTCTCCTTGTCCATTATCAAATTCTCCATCGCTTTTTCCAACTCCCCTAAAATTTACTCTACAAACTGAAAAATCGTTATCAACAAAAGTTTGAAAAATATCTACAACAATTTTGTTATTCATCGTTCCACCATATTGTGGGTGTGGGTGTAAAACTAATGCTACAGGAGAAGTATTTTTTTTACTTTTAAAATACTTTGCTTCTAACCTTCCAGCTGGACCAGGTATAAAAATTTCTACAATTTTATTATCAACTGCTGCCATTGATTATTAATCTCAAAAAAAATAAAGTTTTTTCTATCAAAAATGAGTGACAAAATGCAAGTTTTAAAACGTTATTTAATCTTGACTAAATTAGTCGGGTATATATAAGTCCCGTGAATTGCGGAAAATATGAAATTATCAAGTAAGGGTAGATACGCTGTAATGGCTCTAGCGGATCTAGCTAAATTTAATTTAGATGAGCCTGTATCACTAAGAGATATATCTTTAAGGCAAGGTATTTCGCTTGTCTACTTAGAGCAGCTATTTTCAAAATTAAAAAAAAATAGAATAGTAACGAGCGTAAGAGGTAACAAAGGTGGATATATTTTATCTAAGCAAGCGTCAGAGATAAAAATTTCAGATGTATTTGTTGCAGTTGATGAAAAAGTAAAAACTATTGGATGTGAAAAACATTTGGAGAGTGGATGCAATGGAAAATCATCAAAATGTATTACACACGATCTTTGGGATGAATTAGAGGATTACATAAATAACTTTTTTCAGAAAAAAACATTGAATGATTTAATTAATAAAAAAATATCAAATAGATTATGAGAGATAAACAAGTACAAGATTTAAAAGAATATAAATACGGTTTTTCAACCGATATCGATACTATAAAGGCACCCAAAGGACTTAGTGAGGATGTAATTAAATTTATATCAAATATAAAAAAAGAACCTAAATGGTTACTTGAATGGAGATTAAAAGCTTATAATAGATTAAAAGTTTTGAAAGAGCCAGATTGGCAGAAACCGAAATATCCAAAGATTAATTACCAAGATTTGTATTATTATTCAGCTCCAAAAAGTTTTAAAGAAAAACCAAAAAATTTAGACGAATTAGACCCTAAGTTACTTGAAACTTATAAAAAATTAGGAATACCTTTACAGGAACAAAAGAGATTAAATGGAATCGCGGTTGACGCTGTCTTTGACTCTGTTTCAGTTGCAACAACATTTAAAGATACTTTAACAAAACAAGGAATAATTTTCTGTTCGATTTCTGAAGCAATTCAAAAACACCCTGACCTAGTAAAAAAATATCTTGGATCTGTAATTCCTATTACTGATCACTTTTTTGCAACTTTAAATTCTGCTGTATTTACAGATGGGTCATTTGTATATGTTCCCCCAGGCGTAAGGTGTCCTATGGAACTTTCCACATACTTTAGAATAAATGCTTCTGATACAGGACAATTCGAAAGAACTTTAATTATAGCAGATAAAGGTAGTTATGTAAGTTATTTAGAAGGGTGCACCGCACCCATGAGAGACGAAAATCAGCTACATGCTGCAAACGTTGAACTAGTTGCTTTAGATGATGCAGAAATTAAATACTCAACAGTTCAAAATTGGTATCCAGGAGATAAAGATGGCAAAGGTGGAATTTATAATTTTGTAACAAAGAGAGGTCTTTGCCAAGGAAAAAATTCTAAAATTTCTTGGACTCAAGTTGAAACTGGATCAGCGATAACATGGAAATATCCAAGCTGTATTTTAAAAGGAGATAATTCTATTGGTGAGTTTTACTCAATAGCCATAACCAATAATCACCAAAAAGCAGACACAGGAACTAAAATGGTCCACATTGGAAAAAACACAAAAAGTAAGATTATCTCGAAGGGGATAAGCGCTGGGTATTCAGATATGACCTATAGAGGTTTAGTTGATATTTCAAAAAATGCTAAAAATTC
>LULJ01000680.1_pt1 | contig 11567 bp, 11 predicted proteins | sample 728171 | NCBI WGS metagenome assembly LULJ01 (sample SAMN03860292, study PRJNA289734) | marine metagenome | biome: seawater column; feature: ocean; material: water; isolation source: Red Sea water column Station 169 - depth 25m | place: Saudi Arabia: Red Sea | collected 2011-10-15 | depth 25 m
AAGAAACGTGGAGCAGTTTCTACTACATCTGTATCTTTCCATTCATCATATTTAGCAAGATTAAGACATTGTCTATTTGGATCTCCTTTAGGTCTACGTATTTGCATCAACTCATTAATATCAATATGATTAATATCTAAGTTTACAGATGCAGCACCTCTACGAACTGAACCCTGGTTAGTAGCTATAATTGCAGAATCATAAATTTTACACCAAGGCACTACACCTTCAGACTTACCATTGCCTGTAATTGCTGTGCCTCTGGGTCTAATTCTTGAAACACTAATACCTACACCACCCCCGAGTGCTGTAAGTTTCATGAGTTCAGCGTTAGTTAATCCAATTCCCCTAATGCTATCAGGTGTATCAATACCAAAACAGCTGATGGGAAGGCCCCTATCGGTCCCAGTGTTAGACAACACGGGAGAAGCAAGGCCAATCCAACCGTTCCAAATGTATCTGAAGAACTTACTTTCCAGATCTGGTCTATTAATGCGTTCTGCGATTGCCTTCGCGACCCTTCTATATGCTTTCTTTGGTGTTTCATCTGGCAATAAATATCCCTTTGATATAGTTGCTACACCAACTTCATCCATCCATTCAGGGTAATCCTTCCCCGCAACCCACTGGGTTGTATCTGCTACTAAGTTTCCGTCCATTTTTAAAATATTGATTCGTCCCACTGCAAGTGACCCTTGCTGTAGTTTGTTACTCTATTTGCAAAGAAATCAGTGTGTTGCTTACCCGCTGATAAGCTGTCAAACCATTTCATTCTCTTAAGTGCATTTGGGTCAATTCCATTTACTACTGGATCATATCCTAAGTCACCTAATTTCGTATTTACTCTATGTTTAATAAAGCAAATTAAATCTTCTTTAGAACATCCTTCAAGGTCTCCTAACTCATAAACTTTTTCAATAAAATCAAGTTCAAGTTGTAAGGAAAGAAGGGCTGCTTCTGTTACTGCGGCTTTGAGGTCCGGAGTGTCGAGCTCAGGGTTTTCCTTGATAAGTGTTCTAAATAACCAGCATCCCGCTTCTGAGTGCATGCTTTCGTCTCTAATGCTCCACTCAACAATTTGTCCCACTCCCTTAAGTTTGTTTCGCATCTTGAAAGAGAGAAGTACGGCGAAGGAAGAAAATAAGTTAACTCCCTCCGTAAAAGCAGAAAATATTGCAAGCGATTTGGCAATCTCATGCCAATCTTTTTCGCCATCAAAACTATCCCTAATTGACATAAGATTCTCAATCTTAGCCATTGTAGTCTCGTCTTCGAGAAATTCGCTAAAGTCGTCAAGTCCAAGTTCTTCATTTAATAGTGAATATGCTTCGGCGTGTATTGTTTCCATAGCCCCAAAGGTGGTCGCCATTGCTATGATTTCTGGTTTCCTAAACCATTTTGTAACCAATCCTGTCCAATAGTCATTTACTACTGTTTCGGTTTGGGCAAAGCCCTTTAAAATAGAACCAATTATGTTTTTTTCTGTTTCTGTTAAATTCTGTTTCCAATCATTAATATCACTCATCATTGGTACTTCAGTATGAATCCAATGTGCCTGTTGTTGTTTTAACCAATAATCAAATGCTTCGGGATATTCGAATGGCTTATACACAATTCGTTCTGTTTTCAGGTCTTTCTTTGCCATTTTGATTTATAATTTTTATTTGTTGTAGCGATAAATACAGTATATACTGTTAAAAGTTAAAAATATTCTCAGCAGCCCTCTGGAGATTTCTTCGTTCATTTCCTGTAAAACCAGCTCCGTCAGGACTGCTGTTCTCTTCGTTATTTATTCTATTAGTGAAATCAATTTTTCCTATAGATGTATCCATAAGTGCATGGAAAGTTAAGCCATCAGCTCCATATCTGTTTTTCATAATATGGAATCTACCAGTACCATTCTCTTTATCTTCTGTTTTCCTTGATAATGAAATAGCAAAATCTGAAATCATAATTTTTGAATAACTTTCTGCGATTTGGTCACCTTGAATAATATTATCTCGAGCTGCTGATCTATTACTTTGTGATGCTGTCCATATAGGAATTTTTAATTCAGTAGCCAAACCTCTTAATGAAGTATAGATATCATCTAGTTTATCTCGTTTTTCTTTACCATTTCTAGTGTATAAAAGATCCGCATAATCTAGCACAATAAGATCTGGTTCAATACCCTGGCCGCGGCATTTATCTACATGCGCTAAAATTGTATTTACATTAGCTTTACCCGCAGGATATTGCTTAATGTATAATTTTCCTCTCATATTTTCTAACTCCTCTTTAACAGTTGATTTATGAATTTTTATTTCGTTTACAGGTATTTCTGTAAAGAAAGCATCATATCTTTGACCAACATAAACATCAGATAATTCAAGAGTATAATGTAGCACTGTATATCCTAATTTAACTGCGTGGCCTCCTAGAGCGACTAATGCCCATGATTTACCACCACCAGGATTTCCTACTAGTAGTCCCAAATCACCTGTGCCTAACCCACCACTTAATAATTGGTTGATTTCATTCCAGGGTGTTTCGATTGTATTTCTGGCTTCTTCTTGATATCTAGCTTCAATTTCATCCATATAATCATGGCCAAGATTTTTTTCTACACCTGCTTTAAGTGCGTTATCAATAAGTCTACGAATATCTTCATAATTTCCTATTTCAAGTAGATCGACTGAGGAAAGAAGGGCAGATTTAAGTGTTTGGTTTCGGCAAAAATCAAGAAAAGTTTGTTTGACAAAATCAAGATCTTGTGATTTAGTAGATTTGAATGTTTCTTTAAGTTGTTCTTTTACAGCAACTTGTTGAATTTCATTACGAATTTTTTCTACTTCAACCTTAAATACCTCCATTGTAGGAGTAGTTCTAAATTCATTAAAGTATTCTAGAGTTTTACTTATAATCCACTTATTAGCTTCATTATCAAAAAAATCAGGTGATACTATATCGGCTACTTGTTGTAAAAATTCTCTATCTTTAACAAGTGTAGATAATACCTTAATCTGAAAATTATGACCGTACTGTTCTAATTTACTCATGTGTTAATTTTGCAAGATTATTTAATTTAAGGAAATGCTCATTTAACCATATGTCAGGGTTTTGTAAGTTATTTCCCATATAATCTTCATTATATAACATAATAAAATCATTTCGGTGGAGCAAATCTGTTGGGCGAGAAGCTAAATCACTTATTTGGTTCTTTATTTGGCCAGACATAATAGGATCTTTAAGTGACATCATCTTTTCATTTATTTCTAAAGTTGCTCTATTTTCAATAATTCGTTTATGCATTAAACTATCTTGTGTTGAAGCATAATGTACAAGATAATCTAAATTAATTTCTTTTCCCGTAATATCAGGAAGTACCTTAGTCATTTTTTTAGGGCCTAAACCTTTAATACCTTCAAGATTATCTGATTTATCTCCCATTAAACATTTATACATTAAAAAATTATGAGCGGGTATTCCATATTCAGTAAATATTTGCTCTTTTGTATAATATTTTTTCTTATTTGGTGACCAAACTACAATACGATCATTTACTAGTTGTAAAAAATCTTGGTCAGCAGACATAATAATTGCTTCGTTTTCTAGCACATTTTGCGCGATATATGCAATTACATCATCAGCTTCAACATGATCCACACTATAAACATCAATTGGAAGCAACTCAAGGTAACTAAGTAATCTTCTAAATTGAATTTTCATTGCTTCTTTTTCATCCTCTAAAGAATTAAAAGCATCAAATTTAGTTACTCGTTTAGGAACACGCTGTGACTTATAATTTGGGTTAATTTTTCTTCGTCTTTTACTACCCCCTGCTCCATCATAAACAACGATTACCCTAGTAGGATCCATTTCTCTAATAGCAAAAGCAAGCGATTTCATAAATCCCATGATACCACCTACAGGTACACCTTTTTCATTAAGTGAACCATTTACAGCAAACGCTCTTAAAAATATATTTAGTCCGTCAATGAGAAGCACCCTGTCATTAGGGTGCTTCTCTTCCGGGGATATGTTATTTAGAATATCTTCGAAATTACTCATTTTCAGTTATGGTTTCTTCGGGGTCACGATCCAGACCATCCTCCTTTTCATGACGATACTTCATAATGTATTTATCACAAAGGGCTTCATACAATTCTTCTTTAGCTGTAGGGTGGCTTTCTAACAAATCTCCAAACTCTTTAGCTAAAAACTGGTGAGTTTCTCCATCTGCTGTGGTATACTTGTACCAAGCTCCTCCTTGCTTTACAATCTTGTATTCTTTAAGCAATTTTAAGGTACCATAAATGTCGTCAATCCCGGAATCGTAAAAGACGTTATAACGAACTTTTCGGTTAGGTGGGCCTAGGCGGTTTTTAACAACTACACATTCAACTTCTTGCCCGACTACTTCATCCACACCATTAACTTTCTCTTTAATCTTGCCTACTCCTTTGAGTCGCAAACGAACTGAGGCGTGGAACTGGAGCGCTTTACCTCCTGATGTTGTATACTGGTCTCCAAACGGCATCGCGTTTAGTTTTTGACGTAACTGATTAGTAAATACACATAGGATTTTTTGCTTACCAATTAAATTAGTAATTTTACGCATTGATTTAGACATGATGATTGCCTTAGCAGTAGCATAACCATCTTTATCATAGTCGGCTGCAGACTCAATTTTCGTGGTTGCGGCGGCTACAGAGTCTACTACAATAGTCACTAGTTTATCTTTATTCTTTTCGCGAATTTTTACGATGATGTCTTCCATTGCTTCAAAAACATCCTCAATGGTATCAAGAGGAATATAAAGCATCTTATCGACATCAACTCCTATGGCGGTTAAGAACTGTGCATCTAGTGCTGATTCAGTATCAATATATATTGCCACACCGTCTTGCTTTTGTGTAGAAGCAATTACGTGAGCTGCAAGGAGGGATTTACCGCTTTGCTCTAGGCCCGTAATCTCAACAATTTTACTAACAGGCAAACCCCCGTTTGGTCTGTTAGAGATCGCCAAATCGAGAGGTGTACATCCAGTGGATACCCACGAAGTAACATCTGTTGGTGATTCTTCTCCCCCATTGAGAAAGTAGGCAACTTTATTATATTCTTTACTGAATTTTTTATTTAGCGAAGATGCTAATTCATCAGTAAGACTTCCCCCATCCAGGGCTTTATTGTTGGATTTTTTAGCCATATTAACCGAATAAATCGTCTATTTTAGAATCGAGGTCAACTTTTTCTTTTGCAGGTGTTGTAGCCTCTACTGTTTCCTGCTCTTCACTTGGTGCTAAGTATTTTTGAAGTGATTCTTTCATTTCATCAAATGAGTACTTATTAAATAAATCAATAACATTCTTTTGATTCTCGAGGAACGACTCAATAGTTTCAGCACTATCTGAAAGTGGGGTTTGAACTGGCTTAACACGAACAGTAGTTGTGTCATACATTTTACCAGTTTCTGCTGCTGGAATAACTTCTACAGTAACATCTCGTCCCTGAGCAATATCAGTAATGTCACCATAATCTTCATCCATCATAACCCCAAGGAGTTCTTGGTAAACCATCTTACCAAATTCCCAAAAACGTACACCTTTATCTTCTTCACCTCTAACAATTACAGGTGCAAACGTACGCATTTTAGGGTAAAGTTTCTTTGCTAATGCCATATTATCTGGGTCATTAGACTTACGTAATTGTGATGCAAACTCCAAGATTGGATCAGACTCATCAAAATTTGAGAGTGACATCATTCTGGGTTTGTCAATACCGAAGTAGAAATACAATTCAGTAAATGGTATTTCTTTATTATGCTTATAAGGCACAATACGAATAACTGATTTTTCACCACTAGGTGGTTTCCAAAAGTTGGCTTTATAGTCTGATTTTGACTTGCCGTTGGACTTATTTTGCAAGCGGTCCATGCGCTTTCTAATTTCATCTAGATTCATGACCTTTTAATTTTGGGTAAATATAATACCCTAGGTCAGGAAATCCAAATTTTACCAGCGGGCCTTTACAAACAACTAAAATATCTTTCCCCCCTATCACAAAGGATAGTAACTACATTTTTAGCATATTTTTCTTCAATTAATCTTTCTGCAACTAAAAAATTAGCGGCAGCAGAAAAACCTACGAATAAACCATATTGCTTAGCTAATGATTTAGATTTTTCAATTGATTCCTCAGTAGATACCGTTTCAATACGATCTATATCTTTTAAGTCTACTAAAAATTTACTACCATCTCCTATACCCTGAATACCATGTAGTCCAGGTTCTCCACCTGACATAACTGGAGATTCAGCGGGTTCTAAAGCTACTAATTTACATACCGGGTATCTATTTTTTATAAATTTACCAGCACCCATTATAGTTCCTCCTGTTCCTGTACCTGCTACAAAAGCATCAATAGGTTTATTATAATCAAAATCTTTACAGATTTCCATGCCTGTAGTATACCAATGAGATTCTATATTTTGTTCGTTATGAAATTGATTAAAATTAAACCAACCATTATCTTTAGCTAATTTATTTCTAAGTAAAATAGCACCATCAAAATCACCAGCAGGTACCTCTATTAATTCAGCACCAAACGATTTTAACATAACTTTGCGTTCAGTACTCATATTAGAAGGCATTACTATAACGCATTTAAAGCCTAGATTAGCACAAAACATAGCTAATGAAATGCCCATATTACCCGAAGTAGCTTCAATTATAGTGTCTCCAGGTTTAAGTTTACCATTGCGTATAGCTATTTTTAAAATCCAAGCTACAGGCCTATCTTTTACTGATCCACCCGGATTTAAAAATTCTGCTTTACCCCATAGAGTACCATTTGGGAACTCAAACTTTAGTAGGGGGGTATTACCTACCGTATCTAACAATAACATAACCTTTTATTTAAATTATTCTACTTCAATGATTGTTTTTAAACGTGTTCTAACTTTTTTAAATCCACCAGGGCGAGTTAAAAGAAGACTATTTCGGAACCGCGTCCAATCCACTTGATACGTAGTATCTAAGACACCATTATTTAAATATCTTATTACTTCGTTTAAAGCATTTATAGTATATAAAGTATTAGTTTGTTTTTTCCTATGTACAAGTATAGTATTTGGTAATTGTAGGTTGTAGACCGGACCGTCTATATTATAGGTCAACATTGTTTTATTGTCATCTAATGCAACTAGAACAAAAATTTTATTAAATAATATATCGTGCTCCTCTAATATTCTTTCTACAACTTCATTTACCCCTTCATCTTGCAGGAAGGTGCAATAAAGTTTATTGTTCATTTGAGTATATATTGTGTTATTCTACAATAAATATCAAAGGTCCTTTAAAGAAGAGTACGTATACCCTTTTTTAATTTTAATTGGAAAATCAGATGAAACTATTGCCTTAATTGATTGAAGTGTTTCCTTACCATCTTCGACCGCAAAATCTATTAATATAGAGTCATACACATATAAAATTATCTTACTCTTTTTATCTTCAAGTAACTTAAATAACCTAGATAACATTGTAAAGTTATACTCCGTTTCAAATGCTTGAATATAATAATTAAATAGTTTTTGGGGTGTCATGTTTTTATAATTACTCTTTAAAAGCTTGCGCCTCGCAATTACAGTTTTAACGTAACCTCGAGTATTAAACTCACTCCATAATGTGTTTACAAATTGTTGTGCTTTACTAAAATATTCATGTTTAAGGTATTTACGGTTTATACCCCCATACATTTGTTGGAATGTTAGTTCCTTACTTTGCTTATACATTTTAGCATCTACCTCTTCAGTATCAAAATACATTTTTGCCATTTGTATGTGGACTGATTCGCTTTTATCTAACTCACCCCCTGATAAACGCGCTATAATTCGTGGGTGATAACCCTCGAAATCCATTTCAATTAACAAATCATTATTTGCCTCAAAGCCGTCTCGTTCGCCTGTATCGTGTTTTAAAGCTGAGAAATTAACGCTATTAAAGTTGTTTGTAGGGCGTCCTGTTGTTGTGCAAAAATTATACCATCCGTAAATTTTATCTTCATTAATGCTAAATTTTTCATTTATGTCAAAGTGTTTTTTAAACTCCTGGTTAGTTTTAAAGCCCTCACCTACCATTTTTGCTAATGTAGGAGTAAGTATTTCATTATACCACCTATTTGATTCTTCACTCTTATAATTAAGTATGTACGGGTAAATCGCATTAAATTCCTCCTCTAACGCCTCGTAGTGCTTTGCAAGTGGAATGATTTTATTCACGTTATTTGCGCCGTATTTGCGCTCATAAAACGTATGAGTGCCCGTTTTAGGTAATCCCTCTAGTGGTTCGTTTTTTAATAAATAATATATGCTTTGTATATCCGTATAAGGGAGTGTGGGGATGTGTAGTAAAGCTTTTATTTTTTCTTTTACAAATATATTTGTGTAGGATCTTAAATGTTTTATAGGTAAATTAAGCCCAAACGCCTCTGGGTGATCTAAATTAATAATAAATCCTTTTTCCTTACTAAATGAGTAAATGTAAAGGGCACAAAGTGATTGTAATTTAGGATGCACTTCATCATTATTAGTAATAAATTGAAGATAGCATTTATCTCCTTCATCACTAAAAAAACGTTCTAATTGGTCTTGTGTTTCTATGAGGTAGTACATACCTCAAATATATGAAATTTATTCTTGGGAACCAAGCCCTTGCCATACAGCACACCAATAGTTATTTTTTATATTTGCTTTCCATCTAGTACAATTACCATTTTGATTGAATATACAATTCCCACAATATTGATGGTTTGGTACGTTAGGGTTATCTATACTATTGATTTTATTATTTCCTATTTGGTAAGCTGCTGGTAGAGGTTTAGGTATAAATTCACCTGTAGGATATGTTCTAGATTTGGGTGTAATATTTACTACTCCTCGTTTAAGGGCATATTGGCCTTTATTAGGAAAAAAGTTAGTAATTCCCGGTAGTTTTGATTCATATATTCTAAGGGTTTTAAAATTTTCTTCTTCGTTATTTTCTTCATTGTATCCATTCCATAATCTTGAGGTCCTAAAATCTAAAGTTTTAGTTTTTGAGAAATCTAACACTTCTGAATTAGGAAGAACAATTTTTTCAATATAATAAGGCTCTATAGATTGGCTTTAAGGCGGAGTATATTCTATTATTTACAGGAAGTTCATTTAAATTTCTAAGTCTTTTTTTAATTTTTGTTAGTTCTCCTATAATAGATTGTGGATCAGCACCCGCATATGTTTTACCATTTGAAGTTAAAATATAATCCCCCTTATAGGGAAGATTAGTTGTTTTTAACCTAAATTCTTCCCCATTAGTATATAATTTTTGATATCTATTTTTAGGTAAATAAGCCATTATCCAGTAAATATATTTGCAGCACTAGGATCTAGATTTAATCTTGTGTTATCTGTGTGTATAATGCTTGTATAACCTGCATTTCCACTATTTAATTCAATAGTTAAGGGTGGTCCTGGTTTAACTGAAACGGTGTTATCTTCATTTCTAAACAATCCACCTTCTGTTAGATTGCCTCGCGAATAGGTATCTAGATATTCATTTACGTCAGCTTCTACTTGGGTGGGATTATAATTTTGCCATGCATCAGGATCTGCTGTAGGGATTTGTATATTTGCAGTTTCAATTGTTATTTTATTTTCTTCAAATACAACATAAGTTGCAGTCGGAATAGCTGTTACATATTCTTGTATAGGCTGACCACCTATCATACTAAATTGTAACGCAGCATTAGAAATAGTAAATTCATATATTCCATTTCCTATAAATCCTCCTTCTACTCTATTTGGTATAATAGCCTCTACAGTAGCTCCAAATTCATTTTGGCTAAAGCTTGATGCTGGTTCAAAACCTAAATTTCTACGTATACCCCCAATAAGAGGTTGTTCTATTCTAATTAAGAACGATCCTTCTGGGCCTGGACCTGATAAAGGCCTAATTGTAACTAATGATAATTCATTTATTTGGGCTTCTGCAATTGCAGCTGCGGTAGCGGCTTCTGCTTCTGGTTGTGGGTCTAGATCACTATATATTGTTTTTAGATTAACCTTTGGTGAAGGTAATATGGTCATTTTACCACTAATATCTGTTGTCCAATCACCTCCTGCTGTTATTTTTTGTTCTTCATTAAAAACTATAAACCCTATATTAGTTTTAGCATATGCTCTAGGTAATCTATCTTTTTTTATTTTAAACATATTACCAATTACTATCCCCGAAATACCATCTAATGTAGCACTAAATTCTAAAGGAATAACAGAAGCAAAAGTTGAATCCTTATCTAAAGCTTCACTAATATAAGTTGAGTTTGCCTGGTAATCTTTTAATATACCAGAAATATTACCTCCTAAAAGATCTCTTCCCTGTCTTTTTGCTGAAAGGTTTTTAAAAAATTGGGTTTGAAATAGTTTAAGTTTTTCTCTTAGCCTTTTTCTTTTTCTTTTTAACTGAGATGCTTGACTTCTGATATCATTTTTAGTTTTTTCCCAAGTAGGAGTAATATCTTTACTTTGTATCCTATTTTTAATAGATCTATTAAAAGCAGCAAAAGTAACTCCATCTATATCTTGGATACTTCTTGGATCTTGTGCTTGTATAGCAATAGTAGATGATAAAGCACTAGGTACATTACTAGTATATTCAAATTTTCTAAGTACATTTTTATTACTAAAAGGAATAAATGTATGTAAATCTTTAGGAATTTCTCCTTTATCTACAGGTAAATCTATTATGAATACATTATTAGATTCTTTATCATCTGTTAATACAAAATTATGATTTGAGCATGCTTGATTTACTTTATTCCAAATATCTACAATAAAGTTACCAACAGTATAATCTTTATTATCTGCATTTTGTGTAGCATAACCACCATTTTCATATTCATAAATGTAATCTCCAAGATGTATGTTTAGATCAATGCTTTTATCTTCTGCAGCATCTTTATACACATTAAAAAAACCTGCAGGATGATTAGAGCAGCTAAAAATCGCAAGCTTATATTCTTCAATATTTCCTTTTGGCAGTGTTGATGTTGTACCAATTGGTGAAATTGTATCGTTACAAATAAAGCGATAATAAAACTTAGTTCCTGGAATAAATTTACTGAGATTCACATCAGCTTTCACCGTAAAATCTTTTTTGCTATTGGTATAAAGAGTTCCAGTTAATAAGATTTTTGAAAAATTTTTATTTTTTGATATCTGGTAAATTACTTTTTGTGACGAATTAAAGTTTTCTGGTGTAACTCTAGTCCAAATAATTACTTTGCTATTAGTTGGATCTCCACTTGCTACACCATGTAAAAATTTTACTTTGTTAATCTTCTTTTGAAATGCAGCTAAAGCTGGTACGAAGAATAAAAGAGATAATGATTTAAGAAATAATCTTCTGTTCATATTCTAAATTTTTATTTTGTTTTGTCAGGCATAATATTTATAGGGAATTGAGCTAGATTATTTGAATCAGCCTTAGAAATTTTCGACTTACCTATTTCATTAACAATATCAATTCTAACAATCGAATTTATAGGTAAAA
>LULJ01000634.1_pt1 | contig 11533 bp, 10 predicted proteins | sample 728171 | NCBI WGS metagenome assembly LULJ01 (sample SAMN03860292, study PRJNA289734) | marine metagenome | biome: seawater column; feature: ocean; material: water; isolation source: Red Sea water column Station 169 - depth 25m | place: Saudi Arabia: Red Sea | collected 2011-10-15 | depth 25 m
GCGGTATACAGCAAAATATAAGCAATCCATTCTATCGGTTGCCAGTTGAGCAAAAACACGGTGATGGCGATCATCTGAAATGCGGTTTTGTATTTACCCACGGTCGACACGGCGACATTGGTACGTGCACCGAGCTCTGCCATCCATTCACGTAGCGCAGATACGGTAATTTCACGGGAAATGATCACAATCGCTGCAAATGCCATGGTAATGGTCGGTTGCCATTGCACCAATACGATCAGAGCTGCAGCCACCATCAGCTTATCCGCCACAGGATCAAGAAATCGTCCAAACGCAGAGCTTTGATTTAAAGCACGAGCCAAATAACCATCAAACCAATCGGTGATCGCCGCCAGCACAAAGATGCCTGTCAATACCCCATGACGCAACATTGTGCCCTCATGACCATTGACCCCGACCGCAGGTGGCCAATAGGCAATGAGTAAAAAAACTGGAATAAGGACGATTCGAGCAATAGTTAAAATATTTGGAATATTCAGGATACGACCTGTCATATACGCCGCCTGCGACGCCTTCCCCAAGAAAAATGAATGCATGTAAATTGATACGATGCAGTACGCACTCTATACCAAATCACCAACACTGTCGAGCAATGTACTTCGCTTTTGCTGGTCGAGCGGACATCTACTCAGCTTAAGCGAATACCGTCACTGTTTGCCGACTCAGCAATAGTAAATTTCCTGTATCATCCCAAATTTGCGCTTGTTCGGTGGCATAACCATGTTGTGCATATTCGGTATGCTCTCGATACTGTAGCCAAGCATTGCTCTTTAAAACATTGCTCTCTAGGTTGTCATCACCAACAAAAGTGAGATGCCACGTCAATGAATTGGCTGGTGATGGCGTATCACATACCGCCGTCACACCCGGTGGCCAAATATCTGCCAAAGCGATCAAATGTGCTGCTTGCATCGCCATCTGACTGACTTCAGGTTTAAATCGGAACCAACCACCAAAGTCCGCCGAAGCACCTGCTTGAAATGGCATAGAGCCTTCAGCCCAGTATAGATCATAATGCTGAAAGCATTCTGGAATCATGCCTTTGACATAAGGCATTTTCGCTAAGGTACTGCGCTCAGGAAAATGAGGGGATGTGGGTAACCGATCAATACTCACCGCAGACTGTCGTGCTTTACCAAAGCTCGCCACCATGATGGTTTGCACTTGATCATTTTGCCAAAGTCGAGCTTCTAAGGTCGTCACCGAGCCACCTTCTCGCTGGCGCTGAGCGGCTTACGCTCGGCATCACCAAGCACCAGTTGCGCTCTCGCCATCAATAGCGCCGCAACAAAGCCACCAAAAACAGTACGCCCCTGTCCCCAGCCCCTGGGCATTTCAAACTCTTCATTTTGGGAAATATATGTTAAAGCTTGATCAAAGTTCATAAGATGCTAATAATAAATACAACAAAGTGCATAGATAGTGACAATTACACATGCAATTGTGAATGATCTTTTTGTCCAGATATTTTAATCATTTTGGTCATTACACAGCATTAATTAACGTATCATTCATGCAACACTTTATAAATCATCCGAGCCATCGCACTGCCTATGCCATTGACTGCCATTAGTTCTTTTTCTGTGGCACGAAGCACGCCTTGTATCCCTCCAAAATGGGTCAGCAAATCACGACGGCGCTTTTCGCCTAGACCGGGGATGACTTCAAGCACTGATCCTGCTCTCTTTTTGTCTCGTTTGGCACGATGTTTAGTGATGGCAAAACGATGTGCTTCGTCACGTACCTGTTGAATCAAATGCAAAGCCTTGTGATCTTCTGCCAATTGGATTTTCGTGCCATCGGTAAAGTGTAAGGTTTCCAAGCCTGGTTTTCGACCTTCGCCTTTCGACACGCCAATCATGAAGGCGTCTAATCCCAGCTCCTGCATGACTTCCATAGCCATATGCAACTGTCCTTTACCGCCATCAATCAACAGCAAATCGGGTAACATATTTTTCTTATAGCGACGAGTGAGCGCCTGACGCATCGCCGCATAATCATCACCACCAGTAATGTCTTGAATGGCAAACTGACGATAATCTCGCTTACGTGCACCGCCTTGATCAAAGACCACACACGAGGCTATCGGCGACTCGCCCATAGTATGACTAATATCAAAACATTCAATGCGGTCAATCGGTCGATCAAGCACTTGCTCCAGTTGGTGAAAACGCTCATTTAGCTCCAAATGATTGGCGAGTTTGCCTTTGATGGCATGTTGCACATTCATTTCAGCAAGCTGCAATAAAATCACTCATAATTTGTGCAGCATCATTGCCTTGCATATCAGGAAAATAGCTCTTGCCACCAAGCATCCGACCATTACGCACATGCATGATTTGCACGCACACTACTCCTGCCTGAAACGCAATCGCCAAAATATCCGCTTCGCCTTTGATCTTATAAATTGCTTGCTGTGACTGCACTTCCCGCAGTAAACCTAATCGATCTCGATAAAAAACCGCTTTTTCAAATTCAAGCTTTTCAGCCGCCTGCTCCATTTTTTCAATCAGTTCGGTATTCAGCTCTTTGGTATCACCCTTGAGAAAGCGAATTGAATTTTGCACATCTTGTGCATACTCTTCAGGGGAAATCAGTCCGACACAGGGCGCCGAACAGCGTTTGATTTGATATTGCAAACATGGACGTTTACGCTGTGTAAAATAAGAATTTTCACATTGTCGTACATTAAATAATTTCTGCAAACTAAGTAGCATATCTCTTGCGTTATAGGCACTCGGATAAGGTCCAAAAAATTTGCCAACCTGATGCTTGCCCTTGCCTCGTCCACTGGCGATGCGTGGATAGGGTTTATCCGCCGAAACAAAGATATAGATATAGGATTTATCGTCACGGAGCATGACGTTATATGGCGGACGATGCTGTTTAATCAGGTTTTGTTCGAGTAGTAAGGCTTCAGTTTCTGAGCGCACCACCAAAGTTTCAATATCATAAATCCGTGACACCAGCGCCTGTGTCTTAGGATGTTCAATGGTTTTGACAAAATAGCTAGAGATGCGATTTTTAAGATTTTTGGCTTTACCCACGTACAACAGCTCACCATCTTTACCAAGCATTTTATAAATACCTGGCAAAGTGGTCATGTGGCTCAGTAGATTATTAATATGGGCTTTGGCGTTTGGGTTCACTCAATGTACATCGTGGCTAAATCTTGAAGTATTATATGGTGTGTTGTGGTTTAACATTCAAGGGAAATGCTGTTAAAAGCAAACTCTTAAACATCGAAAAAATAATTAAGAATGATTCTTTTTCTGTTAAGTGTGACTTTAAAATGAAAGATTAATGCAAATATAATTAAAAAATGCTTGCTTTTTGCACAGTAACTGCTTATTATGCGTTCAAGATATTTGGTATCTGCAATTTCTCCTTATATTTTTGATTTTGAATCAAATTTAACAGCTTTAACGATTGTGATTTTATAGCTTATCCCCCTCGGATAAGCTTTTTTTTGCCTATTCATTTTGTATTAGGCAAATGCAAAGCATAAAAAACCTGACGAATCAGGTTTTTATACTTAATATTTTTTCTAAAAACTTAGCCTAGCTTGATATTAGAACGGCAAATCATCATCAGGCTCATTACTTCCTTGTTGTGGTTGAGCTTTCGGCGCTTGATTATTCCCTGCATATCCACCAGCCGCAGGTGCTGCATAGTTTGGATTGTTGTAGCCACCTTGATTGTTGCCTGAGTTATTGCCCTGATTAAAACGTGGTGCGTCAAAGCCACTATTGTTCTGACCATAGTTTTGGTTGTTATAACCACCATCTTGTTGTGGACGTGAGTCGAGCATCTGCATCTGGTCGCCACGAATTTCGGTGGTATAACGCTCTTGACCATTTTGATCCGTCCATTGACGGGTACGCAATGAGCCTTCGATATAGACTTTTGAGCCTTTTTTCAAATATTGTTGAGCGATTTCACCAAGTTTATTATTTAATGTAATACGGTGCCATTCGGTATTTTCTTTGCGTTCGCCTGTATTTTTATCTGTCCAAGACTCACTGGTGGCAATGGAAAAATTACAAATTGATCCGCCATTTGGAAAGGTTTTTGATTCAGGGTCACGTCCTAAGGTACCAACTAAAATCACCTTATTCACTCCGCGCATGCGCTATTCCTCTTATAGATGTCTATTTTGTTCGAATACTTTAATCGAGATTGCCTTAGATCGCTAGCTCTTGATTGAGCAAGCGCGACAATTCTTGTCTCTCTGTATCTGTAATTTGTTGTTTATCCACTTTGATGTAGGCGACCTGTTTTTCAGGCATGACTACGACCTCTTCAATACCATGAACAGCCAGTAAAAGTGAAGTCCAATCATCCATTTTTTCTGTTTCAGGGAGTGTCACCACGAGTGAAGATAGATAGCGAGGTTGATTGAGTTGAAAAGTGACCAGCAACCAAATGATGGCAATACCTGCCAAGATTGCCCAGCCTAAGCCAATCTGGTGCATACTCAGTAAAAAACCGCCCAATGTCCCACCAAAAAATGCCCCTAGAAACTGAAAACTCGAGTTCACACCCATTGCAGTCGATTTGGACTGGATCGGTGCAGATTTGGATAGCCACGATGGGAGTAGTGCTTCCATGACATTAAAGGCGATAAAAAATAACGCCAAACCGCAGAGCAGACCATATTTATTATTATAGCCCAGTGCCATAATGATTAAGCCCAAGACGATGGCAACCACCGCAGTGATAAAAATACCACGCATCTGTCGATATTTTTCCGCCAAAATAATACTTGGAAAAGCAAAAAATAAGCTGATCAATAAGAGTGGCAAATACACCCAACCATGATGCGCGAGCGGTATGCCTGCATATTCAATCAACTGCGATGGCACAAATACAAACATTGCTGTCAGCAGTAAATGCAACATAAAAATCGACACGTGCAAACGGTTCAAGTCTGCCATGCCAAGCACTTGCTTAAGTTGTGTGAGATAGCCTTGCGGTGCGACTTGATAATGTCGAGTGACTTTCGGTACGAGCAGTAACATTAGCATTGCCAATGTGCCCATGATGGTGGTCACCCAAAATAGCCCTGAAATGCCGACTTGCTCGGTGAGCCACGGACCGATACTAAAGGCGAGCATGAAAGACAGTCCAATGCTCATGCCCATAAATGCCATGGCTTTGGAACGCTGTTCTTCACGTGTTACATCGGAGAGTAATGCCATCACCACAGCAGATACCGCACCTGCACCTGCAATCGCTCGACCAATAATCACGCCATAGATCGAATCAGATAAAGCGGCGATCGCACCACCCAAAGCAAACAGCGCTAAACCTAAAATGATTAATGGTTTTCGACTAAAGCGATCGGCTATTAAGCTAAATGGAATCTGTAAAAAGGCTTGGCTCAGTCCATAAATACCAACCGCCAAACCAATCAATGCAGGTGTCGCACCATGATATTGCTGACCTGCAACCGCAAAGACAGGAATAATCATAAATAAGCCCAACATGCGCAGTGCAAAAATACTGCTGAGTGCGAATGTTGAGCGGATTTCAAGTTTATTCATATCAAGGTGGCTTAAAGCAGTTCATTAGAAAAATTTGAATGCAGTAATTATAAAGCAAATCCTCGATATCACCAGTCAAAAATCCATATCGATTACTTGAGAGCAATGCAAAATTTCAAAGCTGATGATTTAACTTTGCTGAGAATTATCTCTGTCTGCGTTATATGTTTCTTTAGATACGTCGTCTTGTTTAAAGTTCACCGTGGTACTTGTCGGATCCCAAACCAACTGACGCATTGGGAATGGAATACTGATGCCTGCGTCAAACAGTGCAGGTTTCACCAAGGTTAACACTTCATCGCTGAGTTCGACTTCTTCCTTGCGATTGGGTGGACTAATCCAAAAACGGATGTCTAGGTTGACACTAGAGTCACCCATTTCTTTGACCAAAACTTTCGGTTCAGGAATATCGAGTACGCCTTCAATATTTTTTAATTGCTCAAGAATGACTTTCTTCGCCAATGGGATATCGTCATCATAGCCAATGCCGACCCCGACGCTGATACGGCGATGACGATAAAACGTATTGACCACAATGCGATTGGTGTACAGTTCACTATTTGGAATCACGACTAAACGATTGTCATAGGTGCGAATTGTGGTTGCTCGGATTTCAATATCTTCGACCGTTCCTTCATGATCTTGCGACTTGATTTGATCACCGATATGAAATGGACGAGTGATCAAAATCAATAAGCCTGCGAGTAAGTTTTGAAAAATATCTTTAAAAGCAAAGCCAATTGCAATCCCGCCCACGCCTAATGCACCAAATAGCGAACCTGCATTGAGTGATGGAAAGATGATGGTAATTGCAATCAACAAGCCAATAATGATCACACTCCAGCGTGCTATTCGCCCGAGAACAAGTCCGACTTCACGAGCCTGACGAGATTTCACAGCGAGCTTGATGACCAGTTGTTTGACCAGACTTGCAACGAACCAAAATATCAGTAGAACAACCAGTGCGACCAAGATGTTAGGTAATATTTTTAAGAAATCAGTCATCATACTGCTGATTTTGGTCATGGTGATGGAGAGGTCGGGTAGCATATTGAACAGTGTCCTTGGTCTGATATTTAGTGAAATTGGCGATCAGCTCTACATTTTAACTTATCGCATTTAGCAAGGATCGAATAGCGCCATTCTGTTTCTTTTTTATTCCGATTGATCACGATGTCAAAGTTTTACGATTATGAATTATCGATGAATTTACGGATAGATAAAAGAAAAAACACAGGGCTTGAAGATTAGCAATTGATCATCATATACAATAGGTTCTCAATTTTTAGCCAAATAACAACAGGACAATTGAATGAGTCAAAGTCATATTCGCATTCGTGGTGCACGTACCCACAACTTGAAAAATGTGTCTTTGGACATTCCACGTGACAAATTTGTCGTCATCACTGGGCTATCAGGTTCAGGAAAATCATCACTTGCGTTTGATACTTTATATGCCGAAGGTCAGCGTCGCTATGTCGAATCGCTGTCCGCTTATGCACGTCAGTTTTTATCGCAAATGGAAAAACCCGAAGTCGATGCCATCGAGGGTTTAAGTCCTGCGATTGCGATTGAGCAAAAATCCACCAGTCACAACCCACGTTCGACGGTCGGTACGATCACCGAAATTTATGACTATCTGCGTTTGCTCTATGCACGTGTCGGTACGCCGTATTGTCCTGAACATGACTTGCCGATGGTTGCGCAAACCGTGTCGGAAATGGTCGATGAAATCCGTGCGCTTCCAGAAGATACGGCGATTATGCTCCTTGCGCCAGTAGTGCGTGAGCGCAAAGGCGAATACAGTACTTTATTTGAGAAGCTACAAGGACAAGGCTTTGTCCGTGCCCGTGTTGATGGTGAAATCATTGATATTGATACGCCACCCGAACTCGATAAAAAGAAAAAACATACCATCGAAGTGGTGGTTGATCGTTTTAAAGTCCGTGATGATTTGGGGAATCGTATCGCTGAATCCATCGAAACGTCTCTACGACTCGGCGGTGATTTGGTGACTTTATCATGGATGAAAGGCGAACATCCTGACCGTATTTTCTCGGCAAAACATAGTTGTCCGCAGTGTGATCGTGCGGTGGCGGAGCTTGAGCCACGTTTATTCTCATTTAATAATCCCTTTGGTGCATGTCCTGTTTGTGATGGTTTGGGCACTCGTAGCCATTTTAGCCCTGACAAAATCGTACCAAATACTGAGCTGAGCCTCAGTCAAGGCGCAATACGTGGTTGGGATCGTCAGCGCCCGTACTATTTCACCATCGTGCAAAAAGTCGCTGGACACTTCGAGATTCCGATGGATCAGCCGTGGCAAGACTTGGATAAAGCCCAACAAAAAGTCATTCTGCAAGGTTCAGGCAAAGAAAAAGTCGATCTGTCTTATGTTGATGAGCGTGGTCGTAAGCACAATCGGGTGTCGCCATTTGAAGGCGTGTTGCCGTACATGGAGCGTCGCTACCGTGAAACCGAAAGTAACTACGTGCGAGAGGATTTGGCGCAATATCTGTCCAATGCGGCATGTAGTAGCTGTGAAGGTTCACGACTCAATGAAATCTCACGTCATGTCCGAGTGTTAGACAAAACCATTGCCAATATCACGCAAATGTCGATTGGCGAAGCGGAAAATTATTATCAAGGCATTGAGCTAGAAGGCGCAAAAGGTGAAATCGCTGATAAGATTTTTAAAGAAATTCGAGAGCGTTTACAGTTTTTGGTGAGTGTGGGTTTGAATTATCTCAGCCTTGCGCGTTCAGCAGAAACCTTGTCAGGCGGTGAAGCACAGCGTATTCGTTTGGCGTCGCAGATTGGCGCAGGCTTGATGGGCGTGATGTACGTGCTGGATGAGCCGTCGATTGGACTGCATCAACGGGATAATGATCGTTTGCTACAAACCTTGATTCGCTTGCGTGATTTAGGTAATACCGTGTTGGTGGTGGAACATGATGAAGATGCCATTCGTGCCGCTGACCATATCATTGATATTGGACCGGGTGCGGGTGTGCATGGTGGTGAGATCATCGCCGAAGGCACAGCGCAAGATTTGGCAGATCATAAAGATTCGCTGACTGGACAATATCTTTCAGGAAAATTGAAGATCGCCGTACCGAAAGAACGTAAAACTTCGCCACGTCCAGATGAAACCATTCGCCTCACAGGTGCGAGCGGACATAACCTAAAAAATGTCAGCTTAACTTTACCGACTGGTGTGATGACTTGCGTGACTGGTGTATCAGGTTCAGGAAAATCGACCTTGATTAACCGTACTTTATTGCCATTGGCATTAACGCAACTTAACGGCGCAACCACGCTCACAGCGGAAAAGTTTGAATCCATTGATGGATTACAGTTCTTAGATAAAGTCGTGGATATTGATCAAAGCCCGATTGGTCGTACACCACGCTCGAATCCTGCAACCTATACAGGATTATTCACGCCGATCCGTGAACTGTTTGCACAGACACCCGAAGCACGAGCGCGTGGCTATGCCGCAGGGCGATTCTCGTTCAATGTTAAAGGTGGTCGCTGTGAAGCCTGCGAAGGTGATGGCATGATCAAAGTGGCGATGCACTTCTTGCCCGATATGTATGTGCCGTGCGATGCCTGTCATGGCAAGCGCTATAACCGTGAAACTTTAGAAGTGCATTACAAAGGCAAAAATATTTCTGAAGTGTTGGAAATGACCGTAGAAGATGCGGCGCAATTCTTCGATGCGATTCCAACCATTCACCGTCGTTTGGAAACGTTGAATGATGTGGGCTTGGGTTATATCCGTCTTGGACAAGCGGCGACAACTTTATCAGGTGGTGAAGCACAGCGGGTTAAACTGGCTCGTGAACTTGCCAAACGTGATACAGGCAAGACCTTGTATGTGCTGGACGAGCCAACTACTGGCTTACATTTCCATGATATTGCCAAGCTACTGGATATTTTGCATACGCTTCGTGAAAAAGGGAATACCATTGTGGTGATTGAGCATAACTTGGATGTGGTGAAAACTGCCGATTGGATTATTGATCTTGGACCAGAAGGTGGCTCGGGTGGCGGGGAAATTATTGCCGAAGGTACGCCTGAACAAGTCGCAAAAGTGAAAAAGTCGCATACAGGACATTTCTTAAAGCCATTGTTGAAATAGCCTTTAAGATTTACTTTGAAAATAAAAAAGCTGAAGCGTTAATCACTTCAGCTTTTTTAATGCACTTTATTTTTAAAGGTTTACTTTTTTGATAAATCCACCGCAGACGTAAATAGAATATCGGTCGATGAGTTGAGTGCGGTTTCCGTCGAGTCTTGCAAGACGCTAATCACCATACCGATTGCCACGACTTGCATGGCAGTTTCTGATGAAATCCCAAATAGACCACACGCCACTGGAATCAAAAGCAGTGAACCACCTGCTACACCTGACGCACCACATGCTGTCACCACAGACACCACAGACAATACCACCATCGTGAAAAAGTCGACTTCAATATTCATGGTATTCACCGCAGCCAAAGTCAAAATGGTAATGGTCACCGCAGCTCCTGCCATGTTGATGGTTGCACCGAGTGGGATGGACACACTTGCGGTCGATTCAGAGACACCTAGACGCTTTGCCAAGTCTAAATTCACAGGAATATTCGCCGCCGAGCTACGGGTAAAGAATGCGGTAATGCCACTTTCTTCTAAGCACTTAAACACCAACGGATATGGATTCTTTTTCATCACGATAGCAACCAAGATCGGATTGATGATCAATGCCACAAAAGCCATCGTCGCTACCAAGACCACGATCAAATGCGCATAATTGGTGAGTGTATCCAAACCTGCCTGTGCAAAAGTCGCCACGACCAAACCAAAAATCCCCAGTGGCGCAAAGCTAATTACAATACGAATAATGCTATTCACCCCATCGGCAATATCTGTGAGGACTTGGCGTGTGGTATCTGATGCATGTCGTAATGCAATGCCTAGACCTACAGCCCATGCAAGAATCCCAATAAAATTCGCCTCATGCAATGCCGTCACAGGATTGCTAATAAAGTTGAGTAATAAGGTTTTGAGGACTTCAGCGATACTACTGGGCGGTTGCAGTTGTGTTTCAGGATCAATGGTGAGAATAAGTGTACTTGGAAAAAGATTGCTTGCGATCACGGCAGTCGTTGCAGCGAGCAACATGCCGATCACGTACATGCCTAAAATCGGCTTGAGGTTGCTTGCTCCTTGACCGACTTTAAAATTGGCAATCGACGCAAGGACTAAAATAAAGACCAAAATCGGTGCAACCGACTTCAACGCCTTCATGAATAAGTCACCCAATATGCTGACATAACTTGCAGACTCAGGGAAAAAATATGCCACTAGACCACCTAAAACGATGGCGATCAAAATACCTGAAACTAAGCTTAGACGAGCTAGGGCTGAAAACATAACCGAGCCTTTTGAACAATATTTATTTTGAAAAAATAGAAACCCAGCGAATTATTTTATAATAAAAATTGATAAGACAGTAATTTTTTAGGAATATGTTGATTTAAGATTTTGAATTACATAAATTTCTGTGCTAAAAATCCTGTTAAAGTTAAATGTCAGTTAGTATTCCACCCACGCAGACGCCTACGGTGTCTGCGTGGGTGGATTGTAAGGGGCTAATGCCCCTTAAACCCAAAATTGAAAGCACATTTAAAAATTAGAAGCCTATTTGTATGAGTTTACTATTCTAATGACGAGCGCTTTCCCTATCTCCACCCGAATTGTAGTATCATAATTGAATAGATTTGCTGATTGAATGATCGGCACCCGATGCAAGTTTTGCTAGAGGAAATCTCAGGTTTCACTCAAGCATCTAATTTTTTGGAAGTACTCATGCCTGATTATCGTTCGAAAACATCAACACATGGTCGTAATATGGCTGGTGCACGTGGCTTATGGCGTGCAACAGGAATGAAAGATGAAGACTTTGGTAAGCCGATTAT
>LULJ01000532.1_pt1 | contig 11532 bp, 14 predicted proteins | sample 728171 | NCBI WGS metagenome assembly LULJ01 (sample SAMN03860292, study PRJNA289734) | marine metagenome | biome: seawater column; feature: ocean; material: water; isolation source: Red Sea water column Station 169 - depth 25m | place: Saudi Arabia: Red Sea | collected 2011-10-15 | depth 25 m
ATTGTTAATTTTAAAAAATTCTGAGTCTTGATAAATTGTAGAACCACCTAAATATGATTTTTCCTCAACCAATAGTGTTTTAAAACCATTTTTTGCAGCGGTTTTTGCTGCGATAAGTCCTGAAATACCTGCACCAATAACTAATACATCGCAATGAATGTATTTGTGTTCATATATGTCAGGGTCTGGAACATCAGGTGATTTTCCTAAACCAGCAGATTTTCTAATAAAATATTCATATTTTTCCCAAAAACTTGCTGGCCACATAAAAGTCTTGTAGTAAAAACCTGCAGGTAATAATGGACTTAAAAAATTGTTTATACCTCCAATATCAAACTTTACACTAGGCCAACAATTTTGACTTGAAGCAACAAGACCTTCATATATTTCTATTTCAGTAGCTCTTACATTTGGTTCTGTTCTTGAAGTTCCATTATGAAGTTGAACAATGGCGTTTGGTTCCTCTGACCCAGCAGTCATAATTCCTCTAGGTCTATGGTATTTAAAACTTCTACCAACTAGGTGGATGTTATTAGCCAATAGGGCAGAAGCAAGTGTATCACCTTTAAATCCATAATAAGTTGTACCATTAAATTTAAATGAAATTCGATATGTTTCATCAACTAATTTACTACTTTTAACTCTTAAATTTTTTGTCATTGATTATTTAACTGGTGGTTTTTCACCCATTTTGTAAACGGCTTTAATTTCATCATTTGATGTATCTCTCACCATGTTAAACCATTTTCTACAACCATGAATGTGGTTCCATCTTTCGAATTGAATACCTTTAATATTTTTTCTCATAAATAAATATTCTGCCCATTGATCGTCACTTAATTCAGTTGGTTGTTTAGGCCTAACAATATGAGCTTCTCCACCAGCTTTAAATTCACTTTGTTCTCTTTCACCACAAAAAGGACAATTAATTAAAAACATTAGTGCGCTACAGCTGCTGCACCATGTTCGTCCACAAGGTCACCACTTACAAATCTATTCAAATTAAATGCAGCATTAAGTTTGTGCGGTTCATCGTTGGCTATTGTATGGGCAAACAAATCTCCAGAGCCAGGTGTAGCTTTAAATCCTCCTGTTCCCCAGCCACAATTAAAATATAAACCTTTGATTGATGTTTTACTTATAATTGGGCTTGCATCTGGACAAATATCTACAATTCCACCCCATTGTCTTAACATTCTCATACGACTAAAGATGGGGTACAACTCTAAAATTGCATTTAATGTCCCTTCAACAATATCATGACTTCCTTTTTGTGAGTACGATACGTAATCATCAGTCCCTGCGCCGATTACTAATTCACCTTTATCTGATTGACTAACATATGCATGTACAGCATTTGACATAACAACTGTATCTATGATTGGTTTTACAGGCTCTGAAACTAAAGCTTGGAGGGGTTTACTCTCTAATGGTAACCTTAATCCAGCCATATTAGCTATCACACTAGAGTGACCTGCAGCTACCACGCCAATTTTATTTGTTTTAATAAATCCTTTTGTAGTTTCAATACCTTCAACTGCATCGCCATTTCTCTTAATACCTTTAACCTCACAATTCTGAATTATATCCACACCCATTTCATCTGCACCACGTGCATATCCCCATGCAACTGCATCATGTCTTGCAGTTCCAGCTCTTTTTTGTAAAGTTCCACCTAATACAGGGTATCTTATATCTGGAGATGTATTTATTATTGGACAAAATTTTTTAACTTCTTCAGTATTTAAATATACTGCATCAATACCATTAAGTCTGTTAGCATGGGTTCTTCTTTTTAAATCTCTTACATCTTGAAGATTATGAGCAAGATTCATTACTCCTCTTTGACTAAACATTACATTGTAGTTTAATTCTTGAGAAAGGCCTTCCCATATTTTAAGAGCGTGATCATAAAGACCAGCACTTGCGTCCCATAAATAATTAGATCTTATAATTGTAGTGTTTCTTCCTGTATTTCCACCACCAATCCAACCTTTTTCAACAACAGCAATATTTTTCATATTATGTTTTTTTGCCAGATAGTAAGCTGTTGCTAAACCATGGCCACCACCACCAATAATTACCACATCATATTCTTTTTTTGGCTCAGGGTCTTTCCATGCCTTTTCCCAATTTTCATGATAAGAAAAAGCATTTTTAATAAGCGAAAATATTGAATACTTATTTTTCATAATTAATGAATAATTACTTTATTAATGCTGATTATTCAATACAATCAAAGGCGACAAATTTCTTGGAAGAGTGGGTGAGAGGCTTAAACCAGTCGTTTGCTAAATGACCGTGCGAGGAAACTTGTACCGAGGGTTCGAATCCCTCCTCTTCCGCCATCATTAAAACAAGGGATTATTCTTAAAAAAATCTTTCATTGCGATTGGCTGTTGTTCAAGCACGTATCTGTAAACATTGTAGTTTTCTAATACTCTTTGGACATAATTTCTAGTTTCTTTAAATTTAATCAATTCAATCCAGTCGATATAATCAATTTGATTTTTTTGAGGATTTTTGTTTATTTTTTTCCAATATCGAACTCTTTTTGGTCCAGCATTGTAAGCAGCCACTGCAAATGGATAAGCACCGTCATATTCAAGAATTAATCCTGCTATATAATGTGATCCTAGGTTAATATTATATTCTGCATCAGTAGTTAACCTAGATTTTGAATAAGGAAGTTTTGCCTGTTTAGCAACTAGTTTAGCAGTGTAAGGCATTAATTGCATTAAACCTTTTGCACCAGCATGACTATTGGCACTTAAATCAAACTCACTCTCTTGTCTTATGATTGAAAGAATGAAAGCATTATCTGGAATTTTTCTTCCATTAATATATTTAGGTGTGCTTATGATTGGGTAATTATATTTGTTGTGAAATCTTTTTTCATAGGATGCTATTTTAGAAATCTGAATTGCAAAATCAAATCGTTCTATATTTGTTGCAAGTTCAGCTGCTAAAACCTCACTACCACTACCAACATCATCATTAGCCAAATGTCTTAGTATATGCTTAGCATATTTATCTTCATCTAATTCATCAAGTAAATATATCAATTTGACTAAATCTTTTTTAAAAAAATAATCACGATATTCTTTTTTAATAATCATGTCTTTTGAAAGCTCAAATTTTTCATTTGGACTAATTTCCATAAATGCCAATTGACCGTAGTAAGTGGTCAAATAATTTGTTGCTTCTTTAAACCATTTATAAGATAAATCTTTATCACCAAGTTTTTTATAAGTTTTACCTAACCAATATGCACCTCTAGCTGTACTAATAGGGTATCCAACATTATTATAAAAATTTTCAAAATGTTCTTTAGCTAATACTGGATCATCTAGAAAACTTAATGCAATCCAACCACTCATCCACTCTGCAGCAGCAAATTCAGGTCCATCATTCATTGCATGGTTGCTTGCAATTTTATAGGCTAATTCGTATTTTTTTTTATATATTAATGATCTAGAAATTATTTCTCTTTCAATCCACCATTTATCAGGACGAACCAAGTAATCTTTTGTATTTTTTATCTTTAAAAGAATTTCAACAGAACTATCAACTCTTCCTCTTTTTCTTCTCCATTTTAATCTATCGTAATTTAAACCAGCATCATTTTTAAGATTAGATGGAACTTTAGAGATAGCATTATCGACACCATATGATTTGCTCATCAATAGTTGTCTGGCTGTGTATAATAGTTCATAATCTTTAGGTAAATATCTTAATAGTCGTTTTAAGTCCCAGTATTTGTTATTCCAAGCAAGATATTCTGCTCGTTTAATATAATCATCTGCATTAAGATATTTCTTAAATTTCTTACGATAAAATCTTAAATTTGTTTTAGACAATTCAGCTGATATCCAGCCTTCTTTAATAAATCTTATTCCCTTTTCCTTGTTACCATTAAGAATAAGACTTTCTCCCAATATCATTTTACCAAAACCACTTAAAGGTTCTGTAGGACCAAACCAATCTATAATTTTTTTTGGACTAATTTTTTCTGTAGAAAGTTTATGTTCTGCTAAATATTTTATTCTTCCAATTCTAGGGTAATCTTCATTTGAGTCTATGAATGTTTTATAATCATAATAAGAAGCTTGATTTCCCTTTGTAAGTAAATGCCTCCATTGAATAAAGTCATATATAGATTTATCTTTAGCTCTTTTGGCAGTTTTAATTGAAGCTGTCCAATTAGCTTTTTTCATTTCGGAAATTGCTTTTTTTGCTAATGCAAAATCTTTTTTACGATAATATTTTGATATCTTTATTTCTTTTGTTTTTTTTGTTCCAGCAATTAAAGGTTTTTTTTTGGGAAGTATCAGTCCACTTATCTTCTTTTCTGGCTTAGATTCAACTTTTTTTTCTATCTCTTTTGTTACTATTTTTGGTATTGGTTTGGGTAAGGGTTTTAGTACATCTATTAATAATTTTTTTTGTGTTAGCTCATCAGATTGGATAGGTTTTTTTAATGGGATTATGTCAGATTGAGCTATAGTTTGTAGACTGAATAAATTAATCAATACTATCCAAAATAAGATTTTTTTAATCATAATCTTTTACTATATGAATCTACAATGTATGTTATAAGTATTTATGTTTAAAGGATCAAATGTTGCTTTAGTCACCCCGTTTAAAAATGATAAACTTGATGATGAGACATATATTAATTTAATTCATTTTCATATCCAAAATGGGACAAATGGATTAGTTCCAGCAGGAACAACTGGTGAGTCACCAACTTTAAGTCATGATGAACATGAAAGAGTGATTGAGTTATGTGTAAAAGAAAGTAATGGAAAATTACCAGTTTTTGCAGGTACAGGATCGAACTCTACAGAGGAGGCTATTTCACTTACAACTCATGCAGAAAAAATTGGAGCCACAGGCGCTCTTATTGTAACACCTTATTATAACAAGCCAACACAAGAAGGCTTATACCAACATTATAAAGCAATAAATGACAAATGTGGAATACCTATAATAATTTATAATATTCCTGGGAGATCGGTTATTGATATGTCAGTTGATACTATGGCTAGATTATTTGAATTGAAAAATATTATTGGTGTTAAGGATGCAACTGGAGACCTAAATAGGGTTGAACAAACTTTAAAAAAGATGGGAAATGAATTCATTCAATTAACTGGTAATGACGATAATGCTTTAGAATTTAATAAAAGAGGTGGAGTGGGAGCTATAAGTGTTACTGCAAATATTGCTCCAAAACTTTGTTCTGATTTTCAAAAATTTTCAAAATCTGAAAATAACGATGAAATTAAAGAGGCTGAAAAAATTGATAAAATATTACAACCTCTTCATCATGCAATGTTTGTCGAAAGTAATCCAAGTCCAGTAAAATACGCAGCAAAATTATTAAATCTTTGTGATGACAATGTAAGACTACCTCTTGTAAAAGTGACAGCTGAAACTAAGGATATCGTTAAAAAAGCACTTCATTCTGCAAAACTAGTTTAATGAAAAAAAAAACCAATAGTGGTTTAAAAATAATTTGTCTTAATAAAAAAGCTAGTTTCAATTATTTTTTTGAGGATTTGTTTGAAGCAGGTATTGTCTTAAAAGGTTCTGAAATAAAATCAATTCGTAATGGTAAAGTTAACATAGCAGATTCTTACGCAATAGAAAAAAAAGGTGAAATAGTCTTGATAAATTCACATATTGCATCTTATAAGCAAGCTAGTTATTCAAACCATAATCCAACCGATGAAAGAAAATTGTTATTAAATAAGAGAGAAATTAATAAACTAATTGGGAAAATGCAAAGAGACGGGCTTACAATAGTACCTACAAAAATGTATTTTAAAAAAGGAAAAGCAAAATTAGAGTTAGCTGTAGCCAAGGGTAAGAAACAATTTGATAAAAGAGCAGTAAAAAAACAAAGAGACTGGAATCGTGATAGAGCAAGATATATTAGAAAATCAAGTTAATTCTGTCTATTTAGGTATAGGTTCTAATCTAGGAAATAAAATCAATAATATTGAATTAGCTAAATCAAAATTAATTCTTAATGATATTATGATAGTAAAATCATCAAGCTATTATGAGAGTTTTTCTTGGCCTGATAATAACAATCCCAAATTTTATAATGTTGTAGTTAAAGTTCTAACTAAATTATCACCTTTTGAATTAATAAGTGTTTGTAAAACTATTGAAACAAGCCTGGGACGAAAGAAAAGACTTCGAAATGCTCCTAGAGAGTGCGATATTGATATAATTGATTTTAATAGAAAGAAAATGAAAGGTGAATTAAATCTACCTCATTCAAGAATGCATAAAAGAAATTTCGTCCTTTTTCCATTATTTGAGATAGATAAAAATTGGAAACATCCAGTTTCAAAACATTCCATAAAAAAACTATTATTATCATTAAAAAATAGAGACATTAGGTCTATTAAACAAATTTAATTTAGTGATATAGTGTTTAAATGCTTAATTCTGAAGATTTAATAAATAAAGTAAAAATTTATAACAAATTTTTAAATCCCGAAAAACTAAATAAAGCTTATGATTTTGCTGTTAAAGCACATAGTAATCAAAAGAGAGCTTCAGGTGACCCATATTCAGTACATCCAATAGAAGTAGCAAATATCCTAACAGATCTTAAATTAGATAGCGCTACTATTACTACCGGTTTATTACATGATACAATCGAAGATACCTATGCTACTTACGAGACAATTAAAGGAGAATTTGGTGAAGAGGTTGCAGATTTAGTTGATGGTGTTACAAAAATTTCAGTTTTTGAAAACACCGCAACTACAAACTCAAAAGCAGAAAACTTTAGAAAACTTATTTTAGCTACCTCAAAAGATATAAGAGTTTTGTTAGTTAAAATTGCAGATCGTTTACATAATATGAGAACGATAAAAGCTATTACCAAAGAAGATAAAAGAAAAAGAATTGCACAAGAGACAATGGAAATTTATGCTCCATTAGCTGATAGAATGGGAATGCATAGAATTCGTGATGAGCTAGAAGATTTATCTTTTGAGGTTTTGAATAATGATGCAAGAACACTAATTCAAAATAGATTAGATGAAATCAAATCTGACAAAAAAGATATTTTTGAATCTCTTTCTAGTGAAATCAACACTTTGTTAAATGACAATAATATACAATCTAAAATTTATGGAAGAGGCAAAACACCTTTTTCAATTTGGAGAAAAGTTCAAAAGAAACGAGTTTCTCTTGAGCAAATAACTGATATTATTGGATTTAGAATAATTTTAAAAAATATTGATGATTGTTACAAAACTTTAGGGATAATACATAAAGAATACAATTGTATACCTGGCAAATTTAAAGATTATATCTCTTCACCTAAAATTAATGGTTATAAATCAATTCATACAGCAGTTATTGGATCTAATAAAAAACCCATAGAAATTCAAATTAGAACAACAGAAATGCATGATTTCGCTGAAAGGGGTATTGCTTCACACTGGCAATATAAATCTTCTGAGAAATTTAATTCTTTAACTTGGAAAGAATATGACTGGTTAAAAGATTTAGTAGAAATTATTGAAAAAAATGAAAATCCAGAACATTCATATGAATATACAAAACTACAAATGTTCCAAGAAAATGTATTTTGTTTTACACCAAAAGGATCGGTTATTAAATTACCAAAAGATGCTACTCCAATTGATTTTGCATATGCCGTACATACTAAAATAGGAGATACTGCAATCGGATGTGAAATTAATGGTAATAAAAGTGAACTCCAAACTATTTTAAGAAATGGAGATCGAGTTAAAATTATTACCTCTAAAAATCATTCACCATCATTGCATTGGATCCCAATAACAAAAACAGGAAAAGCAAGGGCAGCTATAAGACGTTATTGGCATGAAAAGGGAGAAAGAAAAGAGGAAAGAGTAAAAAAGTACAATACTACTTTATGGATATCTTTACCAGATAAACCCGGTCAGCTTGGTAATGTTAGTTCGTTAATCGGAGAGCATAAACTTAATATTTCAAACCTTGTGATGGCAGGCAAAAACCCTGACTATATAAATTTTAAATTTCAATTAATCATAAGGGATTTAAAAAATTTCACTAATTTTATTGCAGAGCTAAAACAAAAAGGTATAAAATTTAAGATAATTAGACACGAAGATAAAAGAAATGCTTTCACACAAAAAATCCTTAGATATTTTAAGAAAAACTAATGCATTATTAGAGGGACATTTTGTTTTATCTTCTGGATTACACTCTTCAAAATATATTCAATGCGCAAAACTATTAAGTTTTCCGCATAAAGCAGAGAAAATTTGCAAATCTTTAGCCAGAAAAATTAAGAAAAAATTTAAAAACTTCGACTTAATTTTATCACCAGCAATGGGAGGTATAATAATCGGTTATGAAATTGGCAGACTACTTAAAAAAGAAACTATTTTCTGTGAAAGAGTAAAAGGAAAATTTCAATTAAGAAGAGGTTTTCAAATTAAAAAAGGATCAAAAGTATTAATTATCGAAGATGTTATTACCACAGGCAAATCAAGCATGGAATGTGTAAAATTGATTAAAAATTCAAAAGCAAAACTAATGGGTTTTGCAACAATTATTGATAGATCATCAAAAAATAATTTAAAGATAAAAAAAAATATAGTTTCACACCTCAAAATTTCTGTTCCAACTTATAAAAAGAGCAAAATTCCAAACGAATTGAAATTAATTCCAATTTCAACACCAGGAAGTAGATACACGAAGTGAGACGTCTTGGAGTAAATATTGATCATATAGCAACCCTGAGAAATGCTAGAGGTGAATTCCATCCAGATCCGATATTTGCAGCTAAATTTGTTAAGAAAGCAGGTGCTGACTCAATAACAATTCATCTTCGAGAAGATAGAAGACATATAAAAGATAATGATGCAAAAAAAATTTGTTCTTTAAAAAAGATTTTAGTTAATTTGGAAATCTCAACTAACCCACAAATGATAAGCAAAGCATTAAAAATAAAACCAAATTATATTTGTTTAGTGCCAGAAAATCGAAAAGAAGTTACCACAGAGGGAGGTTTAGACTTAGATAAAAATAAAAATAAAATTAAAAATATAATTTTGAAATTTAAAAAGAAAAAAATTAGAACTAGTTTATTTATAAATCCATCAATTAATGATATCAAAACCTCGTATAAATTAGGATCTGATTGTGTTGAAATTCATACAGGTAGACTTTCTAGATTAGTAAAATTGAAGAAGAATTATTCTAAAGAGCTTAATAGAATAAAGAAATGTTCAATTATTGCGAGGAAAATTGGTTTAGAAGTTCACGCTGGTCATGGACTTGATTATAAAACAACTAAATTATTATCTAGATTTAAAGAAATAGAAGAATTTAATATAGGACATTATCTAATCGGTGAGTCGGTATTTTTTGGTTTATCAAAAGTAATAAAAAATTTTAAAAAAATTATTAAATAACAGAAATGAAAATATTAGGAATTGGAGTTGATGTAGTAAATAATAGACGAATTCAGCCTTTAATTAAAAACCAAAACTTTATAAAAAGAACTTTTGGACCTAATGAACTTAAATTTTCTAAAAATAAAGTTAATAGAACAAACTTTTTTGCAAAAAGGTTTGCAGCAAAAGAAGCTTTATCAAAATCATTTGGCACCGGCATAAGAGATAATTTGAGTTTAAAAGATATTGAAATTTTAAATGATAAAATGGGTAAACCCTTTTTCTATAAATCAAAAAAAATTGATAAAATTATAAAAAAAAAGTTCAAAATTAAGAAATATGACTTGTTTCTTTCGCTATCTGATGAAAAAAATCATTCAATAGCATTTACAATTTTGGTTAAAAGATAATGTTAGATAAAAATTTCTTTAAAGAAAACATAAAAACCTTATTTTATGCATTAATTATTGCTATTTTTATTAGATCGATATTTCTTCAACCATTTTACATACCATCCTCATCGATGGAGCCTAATCTGTTAGTTGGAGACAGATTATTTGTAACTAAATATTCATATGGTTATAGCAAACATTCATTCCCGTTTAGCCCACCTATTTTTACAGGAAGATTAATGTTTAGTGAACCGAAAAGGGGAGATGTTGTAGTATTCAAAACTCCTGCAGATAATAGAACTGATTATATAAAAAGATTAATTGGTTTACCCGGAGATCAAGTACAATTTATTAATTCAAATTTGTATATAAACAATGCAGAAGTTTTGAAATCAAGAATCTCAGAAAGTGATAAAATATTCTGTGGGAATAGAACCATTGATGTATTTACTTTTGAGGAAATTTTACCTAATGGAAAAAAACATAAAACTGTTTACTTAAAAGATTATGCTTTTAAAAATTCTGATAAATTTATAGTTCCAAAGGATCACTACTTCTATTTAGGAGACAATAGAGATTGTTCCAAGGATAGTAGATATTTATCAAGCGTAGGATATGTACATAAAGATAATTTAGTAGGAAAAGCTCAATTTATTTTCTTCTCTTCAGATAGATCTATTGGAAGTATTTTTTCATTTTGGAAATGGAACAAATCAATCAGATTTGATAGATTCTTTCAAAAGATCAAATAATGAAAATTAATTATCAAACTTTACTTTTGGAAATTTACCCCAATGAAAAAGAAGGTATATTAGATAAAAAATTTGCATCATTAGTAAATAAGAAAACTTGTTTACAAATCGCAAAAAAAATTAATCTTGATAAATATATTTTAACTTTAGATATTAAGAAAAAAAAAAATAAATTAGAGGATAAGGTTGTTTCTGATTGTTGTGAAGCATTAATAGGATCTATCTATCTGGATAAAGGTTTTAATTCTGTAGAAAAATTTATTTTAGAATTATGGTCAGAAAATATTAAAGATAGTATTGTTACTCAAATAGATGCAAAAACAAAATTACAAGAATTTTCTTTAAAAAGATTTAAGAAATTACCTATTTATAAACTTATTTCAAATACTGGACCAAGACATAAACCCCTTTTTAAGGTTGGTGTAAAATTAATTGATACTAAGTTTTTTTTAGCAGAAGGTAGTTCGAAAAAAGATGCCGAACAGAATGCTGCTATAAAATGTTTACAAAATCAGAACAAATTATGATTTGGGACGACATTGGATTTTTATTAAATAAAAATAGATATAATGAAAATTCATTAATATCCGAAATTTATACTAAAAATTTTGGTAAAGTGAGTGGCATTATTTTCGGTGGAACTTCAAAAAAAATTAAAAACTATCTTCAAATAGGAAATAAACTACTGCTGAGTCACAAAAAAATGAAAAGATATTTTCTTTGTTAGAAGAATTTTATGTTCTATTAAACTCTAAAGACTGGATAAAAAATTATATTTTTTGGGAGTTGGAATTATTTAAATGTCTAGGCTATGACTTAAATTTTGAGAATTTAGTTAACGAAAAAATTATTGGTGATCAAAAACAATATATCTCAAAGTCATCAACAGAAAAAAGAATTACACCTAATTTTTTAATAGAAAAAAATAACTCAAGTGAAGATTTAGGA
>LULJ01000577.1_pt1 | contig 11526 bp, 9 predicted proteins | sample 728171 | NCBI WGS metagenome assembly LULJ01 (sample SAMN03860292, study PRJNA289734) | marine metagenome | biome: seawater column; feature: ocean; material: water; isolation source: Red Sea water column Station 169 - depth 25m | place: Saudi Arabia: Red Sea | collected 2011-10-15 | depth 25 m
ACATTACAGATTATGGATGTTTTGCACAGTTAGAAGAAGGTATCGAAGGCCTTATACATCTTTCTGAGTTAGATTGGACAAGCAAAAATATACATCCTTCAAAAGTGGTTGAAATGGATGAAAAAATCAAAGTTATGATTTTAGAAATTGATCATGACAAAAGAAGAATATCCCTAGGCTTGAAACAAACAAAATCTAATCCTTGGACAGAGTTTGCCAATAAATATGGTATTGGCGACAAAGTAGCAGGTAATATCAAATCGATTACAGACTTTGGCATTTTTGTCGGTCTTGAAGGAGATATAGATGGATTAATACATCTTTCTGATATTTCAGAGGATGAAGACCCTAAAGACGCTTTAGATGAATTTAAAAAGGATCAAAAGCTAGAGTGTATCGTATTTGCAATAGATGCAGAAAGAGAAAGAATTTCATTAAAATTGAGTGAATAAGAAGAAAGACACTTTTACCCGTTCAGATATCGAAACATCTCTAAGAAAAGAATTCCCAAATTTAACTAAATTAGAAATTACTGAAGCAGTTGATGCTATTCTTCACTCAATAATTGAAGCAGTAGCTTTAGATGAAAAAATTGAGATAAGAGGCTTTGGCACCTTTTCAAAAAAATTTATAAGACCCAGAAAGTTCGTAAATCCTAAAACTAAGGAAGTTTCATATTTAGGTGAAACTGCAACAATGCACTTTAAACCCTCAAAATCGCTAACAAAAAAATGATTATAGTAGCAATCGATGAAACAAACTTTGAAATAGCATCAGAAGTAATAGAGAGTCTTGATCCAAAAAAATGTATGGTAAAAATTGGAAGTGTTGCTTTTAATGCAATTGGCCACAAAATTATTAGATTTGCTGCTGAAAAAGGATTTGAGATATTTCTAGATCTTAAATTGCATGACATACCAAATACAGTAAAAAAATCTATAAAAGGCCTATCATCTCTTCCAATTAAAATGCTTACAATTCATACTTCTGGTGGTAAAGACATGATGAAAGCTGCAATGGAGGCGGCTTCAGGAACTCAAATAAAAGTATTTGGCGTCACTGCTTTGACAAGCCTAAATAATGATGACACAAATGAGATATTTCAAAGATCAACTTCAGAGCAAGTAAATGCTATGTTAGATTTAGCAGAAGAAGCTGGAATAGATGGAGTTGTGTGCTCACCTCATGAACTAGAACTAGTTAGTAAAAGAAATTTGTTATCGATAACACCAGGTATTAGACTTCAAGAATCAAATGATGACCAAAAGAGGGTTATGACTCCAAGAGAGGCTACTGACCTTGGAGCAGATTATCTTGTCATTGGAAGGCCAATAACCGCGTCAAAAGACATTAAAAAATCTTTAAATGAAATATATCAAAGCCTGATATGAGTAACAAAAAGTCTGAAATTAAATTTAATTTTAAAAATCACTTAATAAACTATCAGTCAAATTTGAAAGGCTTTGATGAAAAGATTTTTAATGAGTTTAATAAAAAATCTGAAGATTTAAATTTATTTGAAAAAATAAAAGAACTTAAAGATGGGAAGAAGGTTAATTTAACAGAAAATAAGTCTGCAAGACATATGCAACAAAGAAAGGAATATTCTTTTCCTAATTTTGGACTAGAGACATTTGCAGATATTAATGATCCTCCTGAATTATATGAAAGAGATATAAAATGGGATTCCTCTATAGATAATAAAAAACCAAATACAGTTAATCATGATCTTTCTGATATTAATAAAATCTACAAATATAAAAATATTATTGTCATTGGAATTGGTGGATCCTATGAGGGACCAAAATTAATTCTTGAAGCTCTCAGAGGACCTGATCTAAATTATAGAATTGAATTTATTACTGGTTCAGATCCTGAGGAATTTAGATACAAAACATATAACTTGAAACCTGAGGAGACTTGTTTTTTTATTTCTTCCAAGTCTTTCACAACTGATGAAACCATAGAAAATTTAAAGACAGCAATAAATTGGTCTAAAGACCTTGGTAATTTTATTGCAATAACGTCAAATAGAATTGAAGCTGAAAAATATGGAATAGAAAATATATTAGAGTTTAATAATGATATTGGAGGTCGATATTCAATTTGGTCCATTATTTCTCAACCAGTTTTTGCTGGAACCAATGGTGAATTTTTTTCATTTAATGAAGGTGGCCACAAAGCAGATAAAGACCTTCTGGAAAATGATAAATATCTTGAGTTTATTAAATATTTATCTTTTAGTGATATATATTTTAATAATCAGTTAAATAAAAATTCAAGAGTAGTGCTTTCTTATAACTGGAGATTAAGATCTTTTGCAGATTATGTACAACAACTTGAAATGGAGTCACTAGGTAAGATTCCTTTTAAAGATTCTGAATTTCAAAAAACTGGACAAGTTATTTTTGGTGGTTATGGACCAATCGCACAACATTCATTTTTTCAATTAATGCATCAAGGAACTCAAGAACTTTGTGCAGATATTATTGCAGTAAAAGATAACTCTCTTGCATATGCACAAGCAATCACACAATCAAAACTGTTATCAGAAGGGGCTGATGATTTACAAGAAATAGAAAAAATTAATGGCAATATACCTACAAATCTTTTTATATTGGAAGAACTAAATCCAACAACCCTAGGTTATTTAGTTGCGACATGGGAACATAGAGTTTATGTGACTTCTGTAATGTTACAAATTAATGCGTTTGATCAATTTGGTGTAAATGCTGGCAAGATTTATACTAAGAAATATCTAGCTGATAAAAATTAAAAGCAAAAATATTTTTTGTTATGTCCATTAATTTAAAGAAAGTACCTAATACGCCTGGAGTTTATAAATTTTTCAATAATCATGAAATTATTTATATTGGAAAAGCAAAAGATCTTAAAAAAAGAGTTTCATCTTACTTTGGCAAAGCTCACAAAGATAGAAAGACATCACAAATTAAATTTCTTACTAACAAAGTTGAAACTTTTACAACCAAAAATGAGGTTGAGGCTTTGTTGCTTGAGCAAATGCTTATCAAAGAAAATAAACCAAAATTTAATATACTTTTAAGAGATGATAAGACTTATCCCTACATATATTTCTCTTCAGATCATGATTTTCCAGGTGTTTATTTAAAAAGAACAAAAAAAGCAGTTGATAGAAATTACTTTGGACCGTTTGTCAGTTCTGAGTCTGTCAAAAAATCAATAAAAGAAATTCAAAAAATATATAAAGTAAGAAATTGCAGCGATACAACTTTTGCTAACAGAACTAGACCTTGTATTGAATATCAAATGAAAAGGTGTTCTGCTCCTTGTGTAAATCATATTAAAAAGGTTGATTACTTTGAGGATGTAACTGGCGCAAAGTCATTTATTTCTTCCTCTGATACTAAAACTATACAAAGATTAACTAAGGATATTGATGTTGCTGTATCTAAATTAGATTTTGAAAAAGCTGCTGAAATAAGAGATCGTTTAAAGAGATTAAATTTATTAAAGGAAGAACAATCTGTTGTAACATTTGCTACAGATGTAGATATTTTTTCTGTGCACTCAGAATTAACTTATGTTGGTGTATCAATTATTGTTGTGAGAAATGGAAAAATAAGAGGTACCAAGACTCACCTTATAAAGCAGGCTCATTTTGAAAATATAGAAGATGTTTATCAGAGCGCTATTGTTAATTTTTATAACTATCAAACAGATATCCCAAAAAAGATTTTATGTACTAACCCCCTAGAAAATAATAAATTGTTAGAGGATATGTTTATTACTAAACATAAAAAGAAAGTAAAAATTATTCACTCACCAAATAAATCAATAAGACCTATTTTTAATTTATGTAGACTCAATGCAAAACAGGTTATAAAAAATCATATTAGCAAAGAGGATAAATATACCTATGCAATTCAGAAGCTGAGCAATTACTTAGGCTTAGAAAATATTAGAAAAATTGAGGGTTATGATGTAAGTCATTTTTCAAGTGATAGTGCTGTAGCATCCTGTGTCGTGTTTTCTAAGCAAGGTCCCGAAAAAAAGAATTATAGATTATTTAATATTCCTAAAGAATTATCTGGTAACGATATTGGCTCACTTGAACATGTTATTCAAAGAAGAATCAAATATTATGCAGATTCAGAGTTAAAACCCGATGTAATTTTAATTGATGGTGGAAAAAATCAACTTAATTTTGTAAATTCAATTATTGATAAATCAGATCATCACGAAATCAAGGTTATTTCAATCGTAAAAGGTTCAAAAAGAGTACGAGCTACTGAAACCATAATAAGTGAAGATGGTGTTATTGAATTAGATAAATACTCAAAGGCTTTTTTGCTACTTCAAGAGATTCGTGATGAGTCACATAGCTTTGCAATTCGTGCGCAAAGAAATAAAAAAAGAAAGAAAATAAATAAATCAGTTTTAGATAATATTAATGGAATAGGAAGCGTTTTAAAAACTAGGCTCATGAAAAAGTTTAAAAATATACAAAAAATTAAGGATGCATCTATCGAACAATTAATGACTGTTGATGGTATTAATGAGAAAATGGCTAAAAATATTCAAAACGAATTAAGATGATAGCAACTTTAATAAACATTTTGACTTTTTCTCGAATCCTTATTGGAATGATAATCTTTGGTTTACTGATGTTAAATAATTATTATATGTTATCTTTTTTGTTATTTTTTCTTGCAGGCTTTACTGATTATTTAGATGGATATTTAGCGAGAAAATACAATGCGACGTCACAATTGGGAGAAATTCTTGACCCAATCGCTGACAAGATGCTTATTATTTTTCTTTTAATTGCACTGGCATTAAATTTATCAAGTTATTTGATAGGTTTTGCAGGTGCTCTGATAATTTCAAGAGAAATTTGGGTGAGTGCTTTAAGAGACTTCAATTCAAGAAGAGGCAATTCAGCAGCAACGAAAGTGATGTACATAGCAAAAATTAAAACCACTATTCAAATATTTACCATTGCTATATATCTTACTGCATTAGCATTTAGCAAGATGTTATTAATTTTAGTTGGTGATATTTTTATGATAATTTCAGCACTTATAACTATTTATACTGGATATATCTATACTTTAAATTCTTTCAAGAATTAAATTCCACATTTTATTTAATAGACATTACAATAACATTTAAATTTAGGCTGGATGGCAGAGTGGTCATGCAGCGGCCTGCAAAGCCGTTTACGCCGGTTCGATTCCGGCTTCAGCCTCCATTAAAAAAACTGTATAATTTAGCAAGTTTACGAAAGCCCGGGTGGTGGAATTGGTAGACACAAGGGACTTAAAATCCCTCGCCAGCAATGGCGTGCCGGTTCAAGTCCGGCTCCGGGTACCATTAACTCTTATTTTTAAATATATAATTATTTCTAAATATAAATAAAGTTGAAAAAGTTACTGAAGAGGCAATAATTTTTTGAACGAGTATATTTGTAATACCTAAACTAAATGTTATAAAAAATATCAATCCTGTCATTAATGACATTGAAATTCCAGAAAAAATGAACATAGATAATTGAAATACTTTATTTTTGTTTGAGTGGGTATAAATAAATTTTTTTAGCAGTATATAGCTTACTAGTAAGCCAATTAGATAAGAGACTATACTTACATAATTTCGATTAAACCCAAAGTTTGAATCAATTAACAAGAGTGCCAAAAAGTCAGCAGAAAAAGCAATTGAGACTATAAATGTGTATTTAAAAAAAATTTTCAATTTTAAAAAATATATTTCTAATTCTTATTAGATAATTTATTTACTTTATAGGTTAACTCTTCGGTTAATTTTCTATTAGCTGCCAAAAGATCAGCAATAAAGCCTATAACAATTAAGAATATGCCAGTAATTATTAAAATTGCAGCAAGAATTAAAGATTGTATATTTCCTCCATCTGACCCCATCATTATGAATATAAGATATCTTATTCCCAACAAAGAACCAATAAAAAAAGAAACAAGACCAGATATTGTAAAAATTTTAAGTGGCCTATAAATCATAAATATTCTCATAATCGCCAAAGAGTTTTTAAAGACATATGCTCTTTTCGAACTAAATAATCTTGAAGGTCTGGTAGAAGCATTTGTTTTGATCGGGACAGTGCTAATTGAAATATTTTTATTGCCAGCTTGAACTATAGTATCTAGCGTATATGTATATTCACTAAATCTATTCAGTTTTAGAGCTGCTTCTTTTGAATATGCTCTAAACCCGCTTGTAGCGTCTTCAACAGAGGTTCCACTGACCTTTCTCACAACCCAACTTCCAAGCTTTTGAAGAATTTTTTTTGAAAATGAAAATTCATCAATTGTATCTATGTCTCTCACGCCAATAACTATTTCACTTTCTTTATTTAAAATTGGTTTTACTAAGTCTTCAATAAATTTACCTTGATATTGATTATCAGCATCTGTATTAACAATAATGTCAGCACCTAAACTTAGACACTCAGATAAACCAGATGAAAAAGCATTTGCTAAACCTTTATTATTGGTATGCGAAATAAAATGAGTTGCTCCATTTTTTAAAGCCTCTTTTAATGTATTATCAGTTGAACCATCATCAATAATTAGAATCTCAATTTCATCAATTCCTTTTATTGATTGAGGAAGATCCTTTATGGTTGAAGCAATTGTAGCTTCTTCATTTAGGCATGGTATTTGAATTATAAGCTTCATAGTATTTAGTATATATTTTTAATAAAAAATAAGATTGTGATATTAACAAAATTGGTCCCACAGACGAGAATAAGTACCTTCCTACGGCAGCACCACTACCAATAAAAAGTCCACCAACGATGAAATATATAGAACATATAAGACAAACTGAAAAGAATAGTTCTTTTTTTTCATATGATCCAATTAATCCAAGCGGCAATAAAAAAAGCATTGGATACATAAGCATCCTAAGATGATTGCTTGAAAAATACATCTTAAATTTTTCAAAATTAATCCATGAAATGAGTTGACCAGAAAAAGTGCTTGATGAGCCTTGAAGAAAAAACTTTATAGATACAAATATTGACATGAATACCAGAGATGATATAAAAATTATTACTGAAAATTTTTTTCTTTCATCTTTACTTACAAATAAAATTAACCACATCATTAGCAAAGGAAGGCTAAATAAAATAAATGATTCTCTATTGAGAGCAGCAATTAAAAATATCGGAAGTATGTACCAATACTTTTTTAAAGCCAGGGATAAAAATAAAAGTGTAGATAGTAAAAATTCTGCACTATCCGGATAGCCCATAAACATATAGTTTGACATAGAAAAACTTACCATAAACAAAACACATGCTAGCAAGGAGGTAGAATCATCAAAATATAGTCTTCCAAGATAAAATAAAGATATTAATGAAAAAAAACATAACACAGAAGAAACAAAAAAAATATTTGAGCCAGGTGTATTGAATTTATCATCTAAAAAGTTAATTTTAGATATAGCATAAGACAAGCCTGGAACTAGTATTCTTGATGACCTATGATCATTGAAATACTCTGAGACACCATTCTCAGCAATATCTCTATAAATGTATGCATCATCATCAATTAATTTAAGATCAGCTGTTTTAATTTTTATATTTGAGTAACCAATAGAAAAGAAAATATGAGAAATAAATACAAAAAGAGCTAACCATAAGATAGATTTTTTTAGCGAAATACCATTCATACTGCTTAAGCAAATTTCATAAACATAAGATTATTGATAATTATGGGTCTATAATACACTAATTGATAATATATAAATTATATCTTTATTTAGGAGAAACAAATGAATCATCGAGACAATGAAGAATTTATTGATCTAGGTGAGATACTAAGAATTATATTAATTTATAAGTGGTATATTGTTTTAGGCCTGATTATTTCTGGTTTAGCATCAGTTTTTATAGCTGTATCTTCACCAGATATTTATCGATCAAGTGCTTTGCTTGAGCCACAAGAAAATAATCAGACTCAAAATGCATTTTCTTCTATGCCTCCAGGCATGGGTGGGCTAGCATCTCTTGCTGGTGTTCAATTGCCATCTTCATCAGGCGATAAAGCCTTGTATGCAATTGAAGTTATAAAATCAAAAGTATTTCTGAAACATTTACTTTCGATAGACTCAGAAAGAATTTTACCTTCTTTGGTGGCATTAGAGTCATACGATTTAAACACAAATGTTAGCAAATTTGATAAAGATCTTTATGATCAAGATACTAATGAATGGATTAGAGAGGTACGACCAAATCAAAAAAAAGTACCTTCATACATAGAGGCTCATGATTATTTTTTATCTATTTTGGAGATTTTTAAAGATAAAAAAACTGGATATGTATACATTGCCATAGACCATCAATCTCCAGTATTTGCTCAATACTTATTGAGTTTGATAATTTCAGAAGTTAATAACATTACAAAAGAGATGGAGCTAAAAGAAGCAGAAGACGCAATTGAATACCTTACAGCCAAACAATTAACAACCAATGTTTCCTCTGTGAAGCTTTCTATAAACAATATTATTGAATCACAGCTTCAATCCCAAATGCTAAGTAACATAAGAGAAGAATTTTTATTGAAAACTATTGATCCTCCAGTTGTTCCTGAAGTAAAGATTGCACCTAGTAGATTATTTATTTGTGTTATTGGTTCTTTCTTTGGATTTGTGTTATCAATTTTTTCAGTTTTAGTTTTCCATTTAATAAGATTTAATTTTTTTCAAGTACAAGATTCACCTGATACATAACTAATGTATTAATGACTTTTTCAATCAAGGACAGAAATATAGCTATTGTTGTTGATACTTTTTATCCAGCGAAAACATCTGCCGCCATTCAAATACTTGATTTATCTGTTGCATTAGATTCTTTTGGTTTAAATGTTACAGTTTTTGTTCCAAATCCAGATATAGAAAAAAATACAGAAATCTTTAAGACCAAAAATATAAATGTTTTTGCAATTAAAACTCCTCAAATAAAAAATATAAATTTTTTAAAAAGAGCGATAAATGAAATATTAATGCCTTTTGTAATGATTAGTAGATTGAAATCGTCTTCATTCAAAACAAATAATTTTCATGGAGTTATTTGGTACAGCCCTTCAATATTTATTAGTATTTTTGCAAATTATTTATCAAAAAATTCTAAATGTAATAATTATTTGATTTTAAGAGACATTTTTCCAAAATGGTCTGTCGATATGGGACTTATCTCGAAATGGAGTCCTGTTTATGCTTTATTTAGATTCTTTGAAAATCTTCAGTATAGGTTTGCAGACAAGATTGGCATTCAAAGTGAAGGTGACTTTCGCCATTTTGAGTCATATAAGAAAAATATCAGAAGAAAGATTCATGTTTTAGATAACTGGAGAGGTAAGCCAGGTATCGATAAGACTCATATTAGAATATCCAATACAATTTTAAGAAATAGAAAGATTTTTATTTATTCTGGCAATGTTGGTTTAGCGCAAAATTTTCCACTTTTCTTAGAATCCGTAAAAGTGCTTCTAAATAATAAGGATATTGGATTTCTTATAATTGGTAGTGGAAGTGAATCTATATTTGTAAAAAATTATATTAAAGAAAATAAGCTTGATAATATTTTGTTTTTAGATGAGGTTCCTCATGAGCAACTACCAGAAATATATACTCAATGCCATTATGGTTTAATTTTGTTAGATCTTAGTTTGAAAACTCATAATATTCCAGGCAAATTCTTATCTTATCTTCATGCTGGATTACCAGTTTTTGCAAGCATCAATCAGGGCAATGATCTTGAGAGAATAATAGAAGAGAATGAATTAGGACAATACTCCTCAGCTAATAACCATAATGAGGTTGCTTCGAAAATGTTAGAATTAGCAGCAATTTCATATGATAGAGAAGAAAATAAACTTAAGAGCATGACATTACTTCAAAAGAGATTTTCACCAGATAGCGCTGCTAAAAAAATAATAAAAAATCTGTTTAGGGATGATAAAAAGTGATAGTTAAAAAGTTAGCAAATCTTAATAGATTTTATAAAACGACAGGTTCATTAAATATTTTTGACTTTATTAAAACCTTTTTATTAACAGCTTTCATATCGCTACCAATTTTTATTTTTTTTGGGTTATATAAATCTAAAGTTAGATACATGGGCTACAAAGCCATGCTCAACATAGTCTATGCAACAGCTGTAGTATCCGTTATTGCACCCTTTGTTTTTTATGTCGACAGCATTTATGTTGCTTTCGAGGCAGATCAGCTCACTAGGCATATTATCCTTTTTTGGCTAGTTTCATCATTCTTGATAATTGGAACAAGACAAATTGCAAGGTTTGTTATTAACTCTATTGGAATGGGCTCAGCAAAAAGGGAATTTATAATCTATGGAGCAGGTAGTGCTGGGCGATCAGTTGCTTCAGCATTATTAACAAATAAAGATGTCAGAATTTTGGGATATCTTGATGATGATGAAAGCTTACAAGGTATGTATGTAAATAATTATCCTGTTCTAGGAGGAATAAATTATATTCAAAATATTGGAAAAACAAGTAAGCAGCTTTCTATCTTACTTGCCGCACCAAGTATGGAAACATCCAGGAGAAGGGAAGTCTTAAGAATATTAGAGGAGAATTCAATCTCAGTGAGATCTCTACCTCCATTAAACGAAATAGCAATTGGCATAACAAACGCTCAAAAAATTGAAAACTTGAGACCAGAAGAACTCCTTGATAGAGAACCAATTGAATTGGACTTTAAGAAGATCAAAAAAGTTTTAAATGGAAAAAACATTTTGATTACAGGAGCTGGCGGATCAATTGGATCAGAATTATCTAGACAGATTTTTAAATTAAATCCTAAACAAATAATTTTATTAGATCATTCAGAATTAAATTTATATAACATTCATAATCAATTGAAAGAATATATAAATCATGGCAGTTTAAAAGTAGATTTGGTACCAAAGCTTGGTTCAATTTTAGATGAAGAATTCTTGCAAAGAATATTTCAGAATTATGAAATAGATTCAATATATCATGCAGCAGCATATAAGCATGTTTCTTTAGTAGAACAAAATATAATTCAAGGTACCAAAAATAATGTGATAGGAACATATAACCTTGCAACCATTGCATCAAAAAATGAAATTAAATCACTTATACATATCTCTACTGATAAAGCTGTAAGACCAACAAATTTTATGGGGGCTTCTAAACGACTAGCTGAGCTTGTCATTCAAGGCATAGTTGATCAAGCAGATTCAAATTTAAAATACACAATGGTTAGATTTGGAAATGTATTGGGTTCATCAGGATCTGTAATTCCTCTATTTAAGAAACAAATTGAGGAAGGAGGTCCAGTTACTGTTACTCACAAAGATGTAACTAGATTTTTTATGACAATAAGTGAAGCTTCTCAGTTAGTAATCGATGCAGGTACTCAAGCTAAAGGAGGAGAAGTTTTTGTATTGGATATGGGTGAGCCAGTTAAAATTAATGATTTAGCTAAGAGAATGATTAGACTGTCTGGATACTCTGTAGG
>LULJ01001441.1_pt1 | contig 11486 bp, 10 predicted proteins | sample 728171 | NCBI WGS metagenome assembly LULJ01 (sample SAMN03860292, study PRJNA289734) | marine metagenome | biome: seawater column; feature: ocean; material: water; isolation source: Red Sea water column Station 169 - depth 25m | place: Saudi Arabia: Red Sea | collected 2011-10-15 | depth 25 m
GGAAAAACAGTTTCAATTTTTGGAGGTGGAGATAGCGCATTAGATTGGGCTATTGAGTTATCAAAAGAGTCTCATGTTAATTTGATACACAGACGAGATGAATTTAGAGGTGCACAAGCAACTGTTGATAAAATGCACGCATTAGTAAAAGACGGTAAAATTAATCTTTTTACTAAATATCAAATGGCAAATGTTCATGGAGAACAAATACTAGAAAGCATTGATATCAAACATGATAATGATGAAATAAAAAACTTAAAGACTGAATATGTTTTAGGTTTTTTTGGTCTTATTATGCAACTAGGACCAATTGCTAATTGGGGCCTTAATCTGAATAAAAAAACTATAGAGGTAGATACTGAAAAATTTGAAACTAATCAAAAAGGTATTTATGCAGTGGGTGATATCTGTAATTATCCTGGTAAATTAAAACTAATCTTGTCAGGTTTCCATGAAGGAGCTTTAGCAGCAAGAGCATGTTTCAAATTAGCAAGACCTGATGAAAAATATAGATTTGAATTCACAACAACCTCAACAAACTTATTGAAAAGACTTGGAAAAAAAGAGTGATAGATCTTTACTCAGCTAATACTCCTAATGGCAAAAAAATTAGTATTATGCTTGAGGAAATTGGATTTGATTACAAAGTAATCAAAGTAGATATTAATAATGGTGAACAATTTAAAGATGAGTTCAAAAAAATAAATCCTTTAAGTAAAATTCCAGTAATTATTGATCATAAAAACAAAAAAACGATCTTTGAGTCTGGAGCAATCTTGATTTATTTAGCTGAGCTAAGTGGAAAATTTTATAATTCTGAAGAAAGATTAGAAATTAATCAGTGGTTGATGGCTCAAATGGGTTATGTTGGTCCAATGTTAGGTCAACACCATCAATTCCATCATTATAATCCTGGAAAAAGTAAATTTGGTGAGGAGAGATATTTTAAAATTTCTAAACGAATATACAAGGAATTGGACGAGAGATTATCTAAATCAAAATATTTATCAGGTGATAATTACACAATTGCAGATATTGGGACATTCCCTTGGATAGCAAGACACGAATGGCATGACATTGGCCTTAAAAATTATAAAAATCTTACCAGATGGTACGAGGAAATTTCAAAAAGAGATGGTGTTAAAAAGGGATTTGCTTTTATGGATGAAAATGAAGTTCCACCTAAACCATATTAGTTCATTGAACTTAGCAATCTAAACAACGAAGCAAAAATTCCATGACCTGAAACCTCTATGGCAAGGACAATGATAATTATCAAAAGTATTTTTGTATCCATTAACTAAATACAATAAATAACAAAATTATCCAAAACAAACCATAATAATAATATATATACTTTTTAGTAAAATAATAAGTTACGGGATTATGAACTTTTTTAGTTTTTTTCTTTTTTTTAGTCATCGGCGTGAACTTTTTCATCCTTTTCATGTTTCTCTTGAGCAGCAATTGTATACTTTGCAACCGGCCTTGCCATAAGCCTTTTTAACCCAATTGGTTCTGCTGTATCTAAACAGTATCCATAAGTATCTTCTCTAATTCTTGCTAGCGCTTTATCTATTTCTGAAATGAGTTTAATTTGCCTATTAATAGCTTTCATCTCAACATTTTTATCAGTGTAGGAGCTCGCCTGGTCTACAATATCTGCCGAAATGCTATTATCATCTAAACTTCCATTATAAAGAGCTTCATTATTTGCTCTTACCAAATCTTTCCTCCACTCTTGAAGCTTCATTCTAAAAAATACTTTGTGTTTCTCGCACATATATTTTTCAGTATCCTTTGGAATATAATTTTTAGAAATTTTAATTGGACCTTTAATTGTCTCTTTAGTTTTAGCTACTGTAGTTTTAACTGATACTGTTTTAGCAGCTGTCTTAACTTTATTTTTACTGGCAGTTTTATTCTTTGCTTTTACAACTTTTTTTTTAACTTTGCTGGTTTTAGCCATATTTTCTAATTGAGTTCGAGGGAGTATATTCAGCAAAATATGGGTGTCAAGCAACGTTAATTATTGTAATTATTAAGCAATGATCAGTTTAAATAGAAATATAAATAACATATTTTTTATTTTTGTTTTATCACATTTATTAATTTGGACGGTTGTTCCTACAATAACTAATAAAAATCTACCCCTAGATGTCATCGAAGCATTAGCGTGGGGCAGTAATTTAGACTGGGGTTTCAATAAACATCCACCTGGAAGCGCTTTTTTTCCAGAAATTTTCTTTCAGATATTTGGTGCACAGGATTGGGCATATTATTTCTTAAGCTCATTATTTGTGGTGATTTCTTTTTATTTTGTTTTTAAAGTCGCTGATGAGATTTTATCAAGCAAACTATTAAGTCTTTTTTCTGTTTTAATTTTAGAAGCAATCTATTTCTATAATTTTACGACACCCGAGTTCAATGTAAATGTATGCCAGCTTCCATTTTGGTCTTTAGTGGTTTATTTTTCATGGAAAATTTACTCTTCAAAAGAGATAAAATTATCAGATTGTTTTTTTATTGGTTTATTTGGTGCACAGGATTGGGCATATTATTTCTTTAGCTCATTATTTGTGGTGATTTCTTTTTATTTTGTTTTTAAAGTCGCTGATGAGTTATATGGTAATGATTTTATAACAATTCTTTATGGTTTAAAAAGAACTGGCTTAGAACCAAGTCTAATAAATCATTTTGAACAGCCAATATTATTTTTATTTAAACAAATAGGAACACTTCTTCCGTTTTTCTTTTTAATCTGGTTACTGGTAAAAAAAATCCAATTTAAGTTTAATGTTAAAGATAAAAAATTACTATTCTTATTAGTCATAAACTTATTACCCATCTTTCTAATTCTTATTACTTCTGCGATAATGGGTTCTAAAATCAGAACGATGTGGATGACACCCTTTTATTTATATTTTGGGGTTCTATTTCTCTATATTTTGAAATCACAAATAAATATTAAAAAAACAAATTCTTTTTTATCGGGATTTTTGTTTCTATTTTTTTTGTCACCAATTATTTATTCTTACGTTTCAATTTCCCAAACAGATAAAAGAACCGACTATCCTGGAAAAGAGATTGCATCTAAAGTGCAATTAATTTGGAGTAAAGATTTTAATGGAGAAATTCAATTCGTGACAGGAGATGAATGGAAAGCCGGAAATTTATCGTATCACTTAAAATCACGACCTGTTTGGGAGGGATCTACCAATAGTGAGATATTGAAAAATGCATCACAATTTATTTGTGTTGAAGATGTTTGTTTGGGAAGATACTAAAATTAGATTATATTATGAAAATAATAATTTTGACCCCGGTGTATAATGACTGGCAATCGGTCTATAAGCTAGTCGATGAAATTAATAACTTATCTTTAAAACAAGAATTTGAAATTTCAGTTTACATACTTAATGATTATTCAAATCACGATCGTCCTGATTTTGAAAAAAATTTAGAAAATATAAATTCTATAAAGATATTTAATATGAAAAAAAATCAGGGACACGCAAGATGTATCGCTACTGGTTTGAGATATATTTTTGAAAAAGATAATTTTGATTATGTTATTCCTATGGATGGTGATGGCGAAGATAGGCCTGAGGAGATTGTATCATTTTTAAATCAAATCAAAAAAACACAAGATAAACCTGTTGTTGGAGAAAGAGTTAAAAGATCAGAAAACAGGATATTCAAGATCTGCTATCAATTACATAAATTTTTTACATTCGTATTTACTGGAAAGTCAATTAAGTTTGGAAATTTTAGTTGTTTACCAAAATCAATTGTTGAAAAAATGATTAATGAGAAAGCTACGTGGAATAGTTTTTCAGGTTCATTAAAAAAAATTGAAAATGACTTAATTTCTATTCCCTCTATTAGAGGTAATCGATATTTTGGACCATCAAAAATGAGTTTTATCAATTTAATTAAACACTCACTTTCAATTATTAGCGTGTTCAGAAAAACTTTTTTAATTCGATCTGCATTATTTATAATTATTTATATTTTAATGATTAAAAGTAATGCATCAATAATCACTGCAATACCTCTCATTTTTTTATTGGTAGCTGTTTATTCAATCTCAAATTTAGCATTAAGAGAAAATATGGAAGAATTTAAAAATTGTTTAAGCCAAATAAATGATATTGAGAATATTAAATGAAAAAAAAAGATCTTTATTATGAGAGAATTCCTACAAAACTTTTAAGAGAGGATGTCAGATATTTAGGAAACATATTAGGGCAGGTAATAAGGGCACAAGAGGGACAAAAGTTTTTTAATTTAGTTGAAAAAGTTAGAAAATTATCAAAAGCGAATAAAGCCAATCCTAATTCAAAAAAACTAAATAATGATGTAATTAAAGCAATCAAAAAACTTGATCCTAAAAATACTTTTAAAGTAACTCGAGCATTTACACATTTTATGAATTTTATGAATTTAGCCGAGCTAGTTGATGCCTCTAGAAGTATAAATGAAAATGAAAATAATAAGAAAAAATTAAACAAAAAAAATTTATTTATTGAGGAAATTTTTGAAGACTTGTTTAGAAAAAAAAATATTTCAGACAATAAGATTTATGATTTAGCTAAAAATCTTAATATAGGTATTGTTTTAACAGCTCATCCGACAGAAGTAAAAAGAAGAACTTTAATTCAAAAATATCACAGAATTATAGAGATACTTGAGGAGCGAGAATTGTTTAAAAATTCTCCTTCAAAATTAAAAGTTCTTGATAAAAATCTTTACGATGAGCTAACTATTATTTGGAATACAGATGATCTTAAAAGATTTAAACCATCACCATTTGATGAGGCTAGATGGGGATTGGCCATTATTGAAGATAGCCTATGGGATACTGTTCCAAAAGTTTATAGAAAATTAAACTCTATATTCCTAAAAAATATGGGTAAAAATTTACCAAAAAATTTTAATCCTATTGTATTTGGTTCATGGATGGGTGGTGATCGAGATGGTAATCCTAATGTTACTTCAGAAGTCACAAGAAAAGTAATTCTACTTTCTAGATGGGAAGCAGCTAAGTTATATGAAAAAGCTCTCACTAAAATAATAAGATCCTATTCTATGGAAAAGGCTTCAAAAAAAATCTTAAGTAAAGTTGGTCAATCATTCGAGCCTTATAGAGTCTTTTTAAGACCTTTGAGAGACAAAATGAGAATTACCCATAGATCTATTGAACAGCATCTGGTGCATAATAAGCCATTAGATCAAAAAAAATTATTAAGTTCTCGAGAGGAAATTCTCAAACCTTTAAGAGTTGTAAGAGAGTCTTTAGAGCAAAATCAAAATGAGAATATTGCTAGTGGTGATTTGTTAGATTTAATGAGGCGAGCAAAATGTTTTGGTATTAATTTAGCTAGATTAGATATCAGACAAGAGTCTGCAAGACATAAACAATTGATATCTGAGTTTGTTAATACGAAGTATAAAAAAAATTATTCAAATTTTTCTGAGAAAGAAAAAATAAGATTTTTAAAGAAATTTATAACTTCTAAATCTAATAAAATTGGAAATTTTCACTTTAGAAATAAAGAAAATAAGGAAGTTTGGTCCACTTTTAATACTTTATCAAAAGAGCCATCAGAATGCTTAGGTGCATATGTAATATCAATGACTACATCTGCTTCAGATATTTTATCAGTATCTTTCTTACAAAAAGAGGCAAATATAAAAAACAAATTAAGAGTAGTTCCTTTATTTGAAACTTTAGATGATCTTTTTGAAACTTTAGATGATCTTGTTAATGCGAAATCTATCATGGAAACTTTGTTCTCTCAAAAATGGTACAGAAAACTAATCAATCATGAGCAAGAGGTTATGATTGGATATTCAGATTCAAGTAAGGATGCTGGAAAAATATGTGCTAGTTGGCATCAATATAAAGCACAAGAAGAAATAATAAAATTGGCAAAAAAATTTAAGATTAAAATAACTTTTTTTCACGGCAGAGGCGGATCAGCAGGTAGAGGAGGAGGTCCGATACAGGCCACTTTAAGATCACAACCTCCTAACTCAGTTAACGGCAATATAAGAATTACTGATCAAGGCGAAGTAATTCAACAAAAGTATGGCTATGAGCCTTTAGCTAATTATAATTTATGTAGTTACATGGGCGCTGTTACAGAGGCCACATTAAATCCTCCGCCAATTCCTAAAAAAAATTGGAGAGATCTAATTGAAAAAATGGCTGAAATTTCTAAAAATTCTTATAGAAAAAATATAAATCAAAGTTCAGATTTTATTCAGTATTTTAGGACTGTCACTCCTCATAAAGCACTTGGTAAATTATCTATTGGTTCAAGACCATCAAAAAGAAAAAATGTTGATAATATAAAAAGTTTAAGAGCAATACCGTGGGTTTTTGCATGGACGCAGATCAGATTAATGCTTCCAGCCTGGTTAGGAAGTGCAGAAGCATTAAGATACTCTTATATCAAACAGTTTAGAAAAACTTTATATGATATGGAAAAAAATTGGCCTTTTTTTAATTCAATGCTTGATATGCTTGATATGGTAATTTCTAAAGCTGATCCAGAAATTTCAAAAATTTATGAGGAGTTTCTCGCTGATAAAAAACTTCAAAGAGTTGGACAGAAATTAAGATTTCAATTTGATACAATTAAGGAATTAAATAAAAAAATTACCCCTAAGGAAATTTTGAAGATAAGGAAGGAATTTAGATCTAAGGTATTAGCAAGAAATATATATTCTGAGGTTTTAAATATTATTCAGCCAATAGTTATTTACAAATTAAAAAAGAAAAAAGATAAAAAAAATAGAAAATATTTAGAGGACGCTTTGCTGACTTCTATCGCAGGTATTTCTGCAGCTATGAAAAATACTGGATAATAAAATTGATTAAGCTCTAATTGTCGGTAGATAATAAAAATCAGCTGTATCTATTTTAGAAGAGTATTGTCTTCTCATATTCCATTTTTTATGAACCCCAGCGCTTGCAAGACTTAAAGTAGATCTGCCATATCTGTAATTAGTATTATCAATTGATCGCATTAAACTTTTTATCTTTTCATCTTTTTCTGATGAAAATAAATTTTTTCTACCATCGTCGTTACGTAGTCCTGTAAGCATAACACCTGCTTTCTGATATCGATATCCATTTTTGAAAATGCTCTCTAAAATCGAAACTGCAGTTTTAACAGTTTCAATACTATTGTTTGTTGCAATTGGAAAATCAATTGTCTTTGCATTTGAATAATAACCATAGTTTCTTTGAAAAGGACTAGTTCTAACAAAAACTGTAATTGCTTTTGCAACTAAAGATTCTGATCTAATTTTTTCAGATGCATTCAAACAATAGTTTGCAACTGCTTCCTTTAATTCTTGAAATTTTTCAATCCTTTTTCCAAATGATCTTGAAACGACACAGCTCTTTCTTTTTGTTTGTGTTGTCTCTAAACCAATACATGGTACCCCTCTAAGTTCCATTGCAGTTCTAGAACTTAAAACGTTGGAACATTTTTTGATCCAAGTATTAGATTTGTTCTTAAGCTGTTTTGCATTGTAAATTCCATTCTTTTGGTAAAACTTCGTAAGTTGTCTACCAACGCCCCAAACATCATTAATTTCAACTTTCTCTAAAATAGGATCCAAATTCTCAATGCCAATTAAACTTGTTACTCCTGATTGTTTTTTCTTTGCGATGTGATTTGCAACTTTACTTAAAGTTTTGGTTTTAGCGATACCAATACTAGTTGGAATACCAGTCCATTGTAAAACTGTCTCTCTAATTTCTCTTCCAACTTTTTCAACTTCAGTATCTGGAAAATTAGATAAATCTATAAATGCCTCATCAATTGAGTAAACTTCTATTTCAGTATTAAATCTTTTCAGAGTTCTCATTACCCTTCTAGATAAATCTCCATACAAAGAGTAATTTGACGAAAAAACTTCAACTTTATTTTTTACAATAATATCTTTTGCTTTAAAATATGGCTCTCCCATTTTAATTCCTAAAGCTTTAGCTTCATTAGATCTAGAAATGATACAACCATCATTATTGGATAAAACAACCACAGGTTTTTTTCTTATTTTTGGATTAAATAATCTTTCACATGAAACATAGAAAGAATTACAATCAACTAGGCCTATTTTTTTAGTACGTAGAATGGATGACATAAGTCACAACCCCCCAAATAAAAACATCTTCTTCTTCATTAATTAGAATTCTATTAGAAAAATCTTTAGACCCAGAGGATAGAAATTTTTTATCTCTTTCTTGAACTAAAGTTTTAACTACAAGTTCATCATGAACATTTGCAATAACAGTTGAAAAGTTTTTTGGTTTTAAACTTTTATCGACAACCAATAAGTCTCCATCATTAATCCCAACATCGACCATGGATTTTCCCTGAACTCTGATAATAAAAGTAGCCGGAACATTTTTGATTAAATGCATGTTCAGATCGATATCTTCTTCGATATAATCGGTGGCAGGTGATGGGAAACCAGCACCAGCTTTATGTAGATAATAGGGAATAGTTAGTTTCATGTTCTTGTTTTGTTCTAATTTATAGCCCATTTATACAATGCACGCAAGAGGTTGTATTTTGAGTCCGTAATTGAATCAAAAGTGAATCAAAACGTGAACATCAAAACTATATTTTGTATGCTTGTGGATAACTTCAACCAAGGATAGTTTTAAATTCTAATTTAATTATAAAAGGAGAAAAATAATGAGTTCAATTGAAGTCAAAACTTTTGACAATCCAGACGAAAGTAACACGAATTATAAAAATGCTAAAATAGATATTGTGAAAGTAGGAGATCAAAGAGTTATGAGATTAGTTTTACAACCAGGTTGGAAATGGTCACAAGACATTAAGCCAACAGTTGGGACAGATAGCTGTAAAGCAAAACATCTAGGTGTAATTGTTTCAGGAGCAGTTTGCGCAAAACATGATGATGGAACTGAATTAACTTATAAGGCTGGGGATGCATATTCAATAGAACCAGGTCATGATGGTTGGGTAGTAGGTGATAAACCTGCAGTAGTTTATGAGTTTCATGGAAAATGGGGAGAATAGTGAAAAAACTATCGTGTCATTGTGGTGCTATAGAAGCTGAAATAAATTTAGAGGGAGACTTAGCCAAAGTAATAAAATGCAATTGTTCTATTTGTAAAAGAAAAGGAGCAATTATGTCTATGGTAAAAAATGAAGATTTTAAAATTGTTAAAGGTGAAGAAAAATTAAAACTTTATCAATTTCATTCAAAAGTTGCCAAACATTACTTTTGCTCAGATTGTGGAATTTATACCCATCACAACCCAAGAATAAATCCAGCGATGACAGGATTTAATGTTGGGTGCATTGATGAAATAAATACTTTTGATATCAAAGATGTTCCAGTAAACGATGGTCAAAATCATCCTTTAGATAAAAAATAATTTTCATGCAACAATTTAGTTTATGCTTTGGTAAGGTAAAAAAAGACTGTTTAAAGTTCATTAAATCTCAAGAGACAAAAGCCGATAAATTTAAAAATAAAGAAAGGATGATTAAATCTTTCTTAATTCCTCTATGTTTTTGGATCAGTGAAAAAGCTGATAAAAAAAAACCGTATTTTGTAGGATTAGCAGGAGGGCAAGGAACTGGTAAAACTACAATTAGTTCTTTAATCAGAATTATTTTAACTAAATACTTTAAATTAAATGTTTTTAGGATTTCAATAGACGACTTTTATAAAACAAGAAAAGAGCGAATAAATTTATCAAAAAGAGTTCATCCTATGCTTTTAACTAGAGGCGTGCCTGGAACACATGACATTAATATGATGCTGAATTTTTTTAAAAAGTCAAAAAGTAAGAAATTCAATAGATTAAAATTACCAACATTTAATAAAGCTATCGATGACAGGTTTAATAAAAAAAAATGGTACGATCTAAAGAAGAGACCAGATGTTATTATTTTTGAAGGATGGTGTGTTGGTGCAAAATCAGAAAAGAATAACACTTTAAGGAAAACAATTAATTCATTGGAAAAGGCAAAGGATCAAAAACAGATTTGGAGAAAATATGTTAACAACCAATTAAAATCAAAATATAAAAACTTATATTCACAATTAAATTGTTTGGTTTATCTAAAAGCAAAAAATTTTAGCTTGTTACAAAAATGGAGATTAAAACAAGAGAGGAAACTTTGGGTTCAAAGCAAAGTGAAATCAAAAATAATGAGTAGAGGCGATGTATTAAATTTTATGCAAACTTATCAAAGAATTACTCAAAACATGTTTAGAAATATGCCAAAATATGCATCTGTTATATTCAATTTAAATAGTAACCATCAAATTAAATCTGCTGTATATAAAAAGAAATGATTAGGATTTTATTAATAATTACAAGTTTTATATTTTTGTTAAATAATGCTAGTGCTGAAACTTTTTCTGCAGCACTAAAAAAGGCTTATAATGATAACAATGAATTAAATGCCGAAAGAGAAAGCTTGAACATTTCCGAACAAGAGTTGAAAATTTCAATAAGTTCATATTTACCATCTGTTACTTTAAGTGGAAGTAAAAGCTCAGAGGACACTAATAAATTAACCAATCAGAATGGAACTAATGCTACAATTTCAGATGTAGACCCAACTGTGCAATCATTAACTATTACCCAAACATTAATAGATTTTGGGAGAGGTGCTGAATTAAGTAAAAGTAAAATTGGCATTGAATTAGCTAAAGCAAAGCTTTTAAAAAAAGAGCAAGAAATTCTATATAAATCAATTGAAGCTTATACGGGGTTAATTTCAGCAAACGAAAAACTGAAGATTAATAAATCCAATGTTAATCTGTTAGATCGACAGGTTGAAACAGATAGAATTAGGCTTGAGCGAGGTAATATATCCTTATCAGATGTTGCTCAATCAGAGTCTTCTTTAGCTGGCGCACAAGCAAAATTAATCCAAGCTGAAAACGATTTTTTAACCAGTAAACTAAAATATGAAAATGTGATTGGCACTATTAATGATACAGAGGCACTAGATAAATCATCTATCATAATAGTTAATCTACCCAATGAATTAAATTCTGCAATAGAGATATCAAAAAAAGGCAATCCAGATTTAATCATAGCTCAACTTGAATATGAACAATCAAAAAAAGATACCACTAGTGCAAGATCTGATTTAGCCCCAACAGCAACCTTATCTTTTGATAGATCGAAAACAGATGATTTAAGTTCTACCTATGATGAAAAAGAGCAAGATACCCTAAAAGCAACCGTTACATGGCCATTTTTTTCAGGTGGAAAGAATTATGCAAATTTGAATAAAAATAAAAGTTTGGAGACACAAAAAAATCTTCTTTTAAACAACATGATTAAAAAAAATCAAACAGATGTTGCAAGTGCCTGGTCAAATTATCAATCAAACAAAAGTCTTCTTAATTCAGTAAGAGCTCAGGTGAATGCTGCAGAAATCGCAAATGAGGGAATTGTAGCTGAA
>LULJ01001771.1_pt1 | contig 11456 bp, 10 predicted proteins | sample 728171 | NCBI WGS metagenome assembly LULJ01 (sample SAMN03860292, study PRJNA289734) | marine metagenome | biome: seawater column; feature: ocean; material: water; isolation source: Red Sea water column Station 169 - depth 25m | place: Saudi Arabia: Red Sea | collected 2011-10-15 | depth 25 m
TTTAAAAGAAGTTTTTAGTTTGTTTTGTATAATATCAAAGATTAATACATCTGCTTTTTTATTTTTTATTGAATAAGTTAAAATATTTCTAGTTTTTATTTTGTTAATTAGTAATTTAAGGTTCTTATCATCATAACACATTATTGTGGTTCCATAAAATGGAAGCAGATTTATAAATTTTTCAAATGCATTAATTAAATTTTTTTTTGATTTATAAAAATCCATGTGTTCAATATCTAAATTAGTAATAATTGATATTTGATGTGGAAGCTTTAAAAAGGTACCATCACTCTCGTCTGCTTCAACAATCATCCATTCACCTTTTCCATAACGATTATTATTAGAAAAAGAATTTATAATACCGCCATTTACAATAGTAGGATCTAAACCTGCTTCATTGAAAATATTTCCTACCAAACTAGTAGTAGTAGTTTTTCCGTGAGATCCAGCTATGGCAATAGATTTTTTATTTTTCATTAATTCAGAAAGCATATCAGCTCGAGAAAGAACTGGTATTTTTTTAATATATGCCTCTCTTATTTCAGGATTATTTTTTTTAATAGCTGATGAATAAACAATAGCATGAGCATTTTTAATATTTTTTTTATTATGTCCTAAAAAAAATTTTATACCTTTTTTCTTTAATCTTTTGGTATTGTCATTTACTGATATATCACTACCCTGGATCGAATATCCTTTATCTAGCATCAATTCTGCAATACCAGACATTCCTATTCCTGAAATACCTATAAAATGAATTTTACTGTTAATTTGCATTTAGTATTAATTTATAAATTAAAGTATTAGAGTTTTTAACTTTAATCATATCAAATTTTTTATTCATTGATTCTAATTTACTTTCATTACTATATGTTTCATAAATATGTCTTTTTGCTTTGTCTAAATCATCATTATTTTGATCAAAAATTATGGCTAAGTCATGTTTAGCTAATATTTCAGCATTAAAAAATTGATGATTATCTTTTGAAGAAGGTAAAGGAATTAATATCGAGGGAAGTTTAAAGTTAATTAAATCAACAATTGTTCCTGCTCCAGCTCTGCATATTGCTAAATTAGAATTAGCTAGTATTTCATCTACATTTATAAAAAAATCTTTCAAAATTATTGGTGATTTAATATTTTGTAATTCTGCTTCATATTTTTTTATCAAATGTTTAGAACACTGAAATATAAATTTAGCTTTTATAATTTTTTCGTCATCTATAATTTTAATTAGATTTGTTGCAAAATTTGATACAAATTCTGATCCTTGACTGCCACCAGAAATAAAAATTGTAAAGTTACTCTTAGAATTTTTATTGCTTATGTTATTATTTTTTTGAAAATTATTTTCTGGAGAACCAACTACAAATATTTTATCTTTAAACTTTGAATTGATTTTAGATTTAATATCAAAATTTAAAAATAATTTATTTGAAAAATTCAAAAAAAATTTATTCGTTCTTCCTATTATTGAATTTTGTTCATGTATATAAAGTTTAACTTTATAAATTGGTTTAAATAACATACATGTTAACATTGGAGAAAACGAAGCATAACTTCCAAAAGAAATAGAATGGGATGGTTTTAATAAAAATATAATAATGAATGATTGAATTAATCCTAATAAAATTTGAAATATGCCAAAGATTTTAAATATTAGGTTTCCATTCAAATTTGACGAGCTAATTATATAAATTTTTCCATTATAATTATCAAAGTATTTATAGCCTCTTTTGTCAGTTATAATTGTGCAATTTATATTTTTATTAGATAAATAATTAGCAAAATTGTAAGAGATAATAAAAAACCAAATAAAATTGCTATTGATATCATGGAAGAACCTCCATAACTTACAAATGGCAGTGTCATACCCTTTGTTGGTATAAGGCCCAGCGAGCTAAAGATATTAATTAAGCATTGTAATCCAAATGAGCAAATTAAACCACTAATTGCTATAATTTTATATGGATCTTCAAGTTGTAGAACTTTTAATAAGCTTCTTATTATAATAGATAGAATTATAAAAATAATTATTAAACAAAAAATAAATCCTAATTCTTCTCCAGCAACAGCAAAAATAAAATCAGTGTTAGCATCAGGAATTTTTTCTTTTAAAATACCTTGCCCTGGACCCTTTCCAAGTAGCCCACCATTTTTGAAAGCTTGAATACTTAAATCTATTTGGTATGTATCAGTCCCACCTAATCCGCCAAGAAATGAATTAATTCTTGATTGAACATGATCAAAAATAAAATAAGAAAAAATTGAAATTCCTAATATAAATAAAAATGCAACTATAACTAAAAAAATTGATAAACCAGCAACGAATAACTGGCAAAAAAAAGTTGCTGACAGTAAAACTGTCATTCCCAAATCAGGCTGCATAAGTATTAAAGATAAAAGCAAGAAGAAAAAAACAAACAGTAAAGGTAAATAAAATTTTTTATCTTCTATAGATTTACTTATACACCATGCAGTCAATATGACAAAAATAGGCTTAATTATCTCTGAAGGTTGAAGTGTAAAGTTAAATATTTGAAACCATCTCTTAGCGCCTTTAACTTCGTAATCTAAAAAAAGTATTAGCAGTATTATTATTAATAAAATAATAAATAAAAATAATGAAATTCTTCTTATATTTTTACTATCTAAGTCTGATAACGCAATAAGTAAGAAAACTGAAAAAAGAAAAAAAATAGAGTGTCTATTTATGGATAAATTTTCATCTATGGAAAATGAAAGTATTAATCCCGTAAAACCCAATGATAATATTAATATAATGTTAATTCTATCGATTGAACTCCACCAATTCTTTAAATATTCCATGGTTAATTTATATAATTTTTAATTAATTTATTAAAATGTATGCCTCTTTCTTCAAAATTTTTGTATTGATCATAAGAGGCACATGCAGGAGCGAATAGTATAGTTGATTGATTTGAATTTTTTTTAATATCCTTGAAGGTTTCTTTGATAACTGATTTTAAATTTGCCAATTTTTTTACAACCAATTCTTTTTTTAATTTTTTTTCAATGAAATTTCCTGATTTTCCGTAAGTATATACACAGCTAATTTTATTTTTATATTTTAGAAGAATTTCAAAATTTTTTTCTTTAGCTATGCCTCCTAAGATTAGGTAAATATTATTATAATTTACAACTGAATTTATTGTTGAATTTAAATTAGTAGATTTACTATTATTTACTATTTTTAATTTATTATTTGTAAAAATTGTAGATGATCTAAATGGCAGACCCTTAAATGTTTTAATAACCTTAAGAAAATTAGATTCTGGAATTTTTAATATTTTGCTACATATGTATGCTATTAAAATATTTTGAATATTAAAATTACCTTCTAAATCTTTTGAGATTTTTTTTATAAATAATTTTTTGTTTTTTTTGAAGTAATTATCTAGAATATAATCATTGTTAGCGAAACAATCAGCTGATTTATCGACTAAAGAAAAACTAATTTTATTTTTAATTTTTTTTTGATTAAATATCTTTCTTGAATAAATATCATCAATTGATAACAAATTAATTCCATTTTTAGTAATAATATTTTTCTTCTGACTAACATAATCACTAATACCTTTGTACCTATCTAAATGATCACCAGATAAATTTGTTATTACTGATATTCTACTATCAAGTGACTTAACTGTTTCTAATTGAAAAGAACTTAATTCGATAACATGAACTTTATATTTTTTTTTAAGAAGAAAAGCATTGCATAATGATTCTCCAATATTGCCCCCAACAAATGTTTTAATATTATTTTTTTTTAAAATGTCTCCTATTAATTTGGTTGTTGTTGATTTCCCATTTGTGCCAGTAATAGCTACAATCTTTTGATTTGTTAAATTCGAAATATATAAATTTAAATCTCTATTTACTTTTTTAGATATATTTTTTCTTTTAAATTTTTTTTGTCTTAAAGATATTCCTGGGCTAACAAAAATTTTTTTAAAATCATTCAAATTATCTTTTTTTATATTAAAAAAATAATCTTTATTGTAATTTTTTTTTATAGCCTTTCTTACTATTGGATTATCATCCCACATCTTAAATTTTATTTTTTTATTTTCAAAATAATTTACTATAGAAAGTCCTGATTTTTGAATTCCATAAATTAAATACATTATCTTATTCTTAAAGTTGCAAGACCTATCAAAGCTAATACAATAGTAATTATCCAAAAACGAATAACTATTGTTGACTCAGGCCATCCCTTTTTTTCAAAATGATGATGTAGTGGAGCCATTAAAAAAACCCTTTTTCCTGTCATTTTAAAAATGAATACTTGGATTACTACAGACAAGGTTTCTAGAACAAATAAACCTCCTATTATTGCAAGAAGAATTTCATGTTTGCATATTATTGCTACTGAGCCTAAAGAGCCGCCTAATGCTAAAGATCCTGTATCACCCATAAAAACTTTAGCAGGTGGTGCGTTAAACCAAAGAAAACCTAAAGCGGCTCCAATTAAAGAACCACAAAAAACTGCTAATTCACCGGTTCCAGGAATATATTGGATAAGTAAATAATTAGAAAAAACTATATTACCTGAAACATAAGCTATGAAAGCAAAAGACATAGCAACTATCATTACAGGGACAATTGCTAAACCATCAAGTCCATCAGTTAGGTTTACTGCATTAGCCGATCCAATAATTATAAATATGGAAATTAGAAAATAAAATATTCCAAAATCTATAATTAAATTTTTAAAGAAAGGAAATGTCATAGATTTGCTTATACTTGGATCTAAATTGATAAGAATTAAATATGTAATGAAAAAAGAAAAAATGATTTGAAATATAATTCTTATTTTTGATGAAATACCCTTACTGGTATTTGATTTGATTTTACTGTAGTCATCTGCAAAACCAATAGATCCAAAAATTAAAATAGTTGAAAGTAAAATCCATATAAAAATATTTTGTAAATCAGCCCAAATAATTGTTGAAACAAAAACACTTAAAATAATCAACAGGCCACCCATTGTAGGAGTACCTTTTTTTGCAATTATATGTGACTCTGGACCATCATCTCTTATTGGCTGGCCAGTTGGCTGAACATTTGATAATTTGTTAATAATATAATTTCCAAATATGAGAGAAAAAAATAATCCAGTAAGAATAGAGGCGCCAGCTCTAAATGTTATATAGCTAAAAATATTTAGAAAACTAAATAAAGATTGGTATTCAAAGGCCAAATATTTAATCAAATCGATACCTGTTTTAATAATATTTTTGCAAACTTATTTATTTTTGTCGAATTAGAACATTTAATTAAAATAATGTCATTATTATGCACTTTCTCTTTTAAAAATTGCATAATTTTATTTGTATTTTTAAAATGGATAAATTCATTATTTGGATTTAAATTTTTTACAGATAATTCAAAGAATTCGCCACATAAAATTACAAATTTAAAAATAGTGGCATCTAATTGTTGTAGTAATTTATAATGAATTTTATAAGAATTATTTCCTAATTCATTCATTGTCCCTAGAATTATTATTTTTTTATTATTTTTTACTTTGATATTTTCTAAGTTTTTTATGCTTTGCAACATTGTATCAGGATTAGCATTATAAGATTCATCAATAATATTTATTTTTTTTTTATTTAAAGAAATTTTATGAACTAATCCCCTACCTTCCACTGGTTTTAAAAACTTGAAACGATTTAGAACTGATTTAATGTTCAGAGAATTTTCATTATAAAATGCAAGACAAAATAATAAGTTATTTAATCTATGCATTACTATTGCATCAGTAACAATGTTAACCTTTTTTTTATTAATTGATAAAGTTACTTTATGCAATTTTTTATAGGGAGATATTTTTTTAATAAAATATTTTTTTGAAGAATTATCAATACGAATTATTTTAAGATTTTTTTCTTTTTTTGCTTTTGTGATTAAAATATTTTCAGATTTAGAAGAAACATTGAGATATAGCTTTTTCCTATTATTATTATATTTAGAAATAAATATATCAGCTTTTTCTCTGGCAATATTATTTTTAGTTTGGAAATTTTCAAGGTGAGTAGATTGTATATTTGTAATAAATACCTCTGATGGTTTGACTAAATTACTAAGAAATTTTATCTCACCAAAATTATTTGTTCCAATTTCAAAAATTGCATAATTTGATTTTAAATTTAAATTTAGTAAAGAAATTAATACACCTAACTGATTATTATAACTTTTCTTTGAGTAAGAAATGGTATGATCTTTTTTTAAGAAAAATGCTAAAGTTTCTTTTAAAGTAGTTTTACCAGCACTGCCAGTAATGCCTATTACTTTACCTTTGTATAAATCTCGTTTCGTTTTTGCTATTTTTGAAAGATACTTATAAATATTATTTACATATAAAATTTTTTTATTTTTTTTGAAATTTTTATTATCAGTTACACAAAATTTTGCACCTTTATCTATTGCTTCATTTAAAAACTTGTTTCCATGAAACCTTTTACCTTTTAAAGCAAGAAATATATCGCCACTTTTAATATCTTTACTTGATATTTGAATTTTATCTTTTTTAGATATTATATATTTCTCTAATTGATTTAATTCGATCATTAATTTAATAATTGTTTAACAACTGTAAAATCATCAAACTTAATTGTTTTATTTTTTAAAACTTGAAATTTTTCGTGCCCTTTACCTGCTACTATTAAAATTTCATTCATTTTTAATTTATCAGCATATTTATTTGCAATTAATGCCATAGATTTTCGCTTACTTTTATCTCTATCACCGCCACAACCAAATAAAATTGATGGTTTCATTTTTTTGATTTTATAAGCAAGTAGAATTTTTTTCAAAGCATCTGGTGTATGTGCATAATCAATAATAATTTTTGATTTTTTTTTCTTATACTCAATTGTTTGCAAACGACCTGATGGATTTGTAACTTTTGATAATACTCTTATAATTTTACTTTGACTAATATTAAGTGCTAAGCAACAAGTAATCGCGCATTCTAAATTTTCTAATTCTATATTTGTTTTAAGTTTTAGATTTTCTAGTTTATATTTTGTATTGTTAATATTCAAATATACAAAATCATTGATTTTTATTAATTTTATATTTTTATTTCCGAAATATTTAAATTTTACGTTTTTTTTTATCAATGTTTTTTTTAATTCAGATAAGATGTTTAATCTTGAATTAATTATAGCAAATCCAGAATTTACTAAATGATTAGAGAAAAGTTTAATTTTAGATTTTTTATAATTTGAGAATGTTTTATGGTAATCAAGATGATCTTTTGAAATGTTTGTAATAGCTGCAATATTTATAGGATAATTTCTTAACCTGTTTTGTTCTAGAGCGTGACTTGAAGCTTCAAAAATGAAAATATTTTTTTCTTTTTTATTCGAAGATCCATATCTAAATAATTCTTCATAGGCAGGTGTTGTTAAATTTATATCATTTATTTTTTTTCCGTTTACAAAATGTCCTAAAGTACCAACCATTGTATTATTATATTTTAGTGAATTAAGAATTTTTGAAATATACCAAACAACTGATGTCTTTCCATTGGTACCTGTAACTGCTAGTGTTTTAAAGGGAAGATTGCTATGAAGCTTAGTTAATAAATAATGTATCTCAAAATTAATATTAGATACAACAAATTGAGGAATTTTTAAGTTTTTAATATATTTATTTGAAATTATAGCAGGAGTTTTATTCTTAAGTACTTCATCTAAATAAATCTTTTTTACCTTTGTATTTTTGTCATAAACAAACAACGTTTTGTTATTAGTAAATTTTGAGTTAGAGGTAATTGCAGAGAAATATTTATTTTTATTAAAGTTGTACGTTTTATTTACTCTTATAACTTTTGATAAATTAGACAGTAGCATTTAATTTTCTATATAAAAAATTTGTGTCTACTTTTAGAAGATCATCATTTTTATCTTTTGAAATATTAAAGAGGCTTATAATATTAATAATAATATCTTTTACCAAGGGTGCATTTACTCTTGCTCCAGTCATTCTTTGTTTAGTGCCTGTTTCCTTTTTTGGATACTCAATAGCAGTGTAAACTACATATTTTGGATTATTTGTTGGGAATATCCCAATAAAGGACGTTAAGTTTCTATCCTTATAATATCCACCATTTGGATTTAGTAATTCTGATGTTCCCGTTTTACCTCCTACAGAATAACCATCTACTTTTACTCTAGGACCAGTGTATTCGGTCTTGAGAACAACAGAATTTAATAAATTGATAAAGAATTTAGATGATTCTTTATTATTAAAAATTTGATTTTGTTCAAATTGTTTGTTTAATTGAAGTGTAGGAAAAACCTCATTCCCATTATTCGCTAATGAAGCATAAGCTTTAACTAAATGAAGAGGTGTAATTGCAAATCCATGACCAAATCCTATCGTTGCTGTTTCTAGCTTACCCCAATTATATTTATTTCCTAAAGGAGCTGAGCTTTCTTTATTTTCTATATTTATTTTTTTATTGAAACCTATTTTTTCAAAAAATTCTATTTGGTTTTTTTTTCCAATCAAAGTAGCAATCTGAGCTGTACCAATATTGGATGATTCAACAATTATTTTTTCAACATCATAAATACCATTATCTTTGTATTTATCATGATCACTTATATTTAAATATTTTTTTGTAACATCAAAAGTCATTTGAGGATCTATAATATCTAAATCAAATCCAATAGTGGCAGTTATTGGTTTGAAAGTTGATCCCATTTCATAATTAGACTGAAAAACTCTATTCATTAAATTATTGTTATTATATGAGGATTTGTCCTCAGGATTATAATCAGGTAAGCTTACTGATGATAAGATTTGACCGTTAGTAATATCCATAACTATAGCTAAACCGGATTCAGCTTTATAATTATTTATTGTTTTTAAGAGATTTTCTCTAACCAACTGCTGTAAATTAGTATCAATACTAATAATTATATCTTGTGATTTTGCGAGATCATTTTCAAAATACCTCTCAATTCCACTTTGACCAATTTGATCAATATCTACATATCCAAGAATATGTGACAACGTATTCTTATAAGGATATATTCTTTTAAATTCCTTATGAGCTTTGATGTTTATTTCACCAAGATTAATTATTTCTTGATATTCAACTGGAGATATATTTCTTTTTATCCAAATAAATTTACTTGTTGATAATAATTTTTTTTCTATTTTTTTTATATCTAAATCAAGAATTAATCCCAATTTATTGGCGAGTTCTTTTTTATTTTTTATCTTATTAGGGTTAATTGATAAAGAGATACTTTCAATTGAAGTAGCAATTATATTTCCATTCCTATCATAAATACTGCCCCTAATATCTTTTTTTATATAATTAGTGGTATCATCATTCAGATCAGGAAAGAGCATAATTGACGAGATTCTATAAATAGAAATAAAATAGACAAAGATAAAAATTGTAATTGAAAAAAAAACTCTTCTATGAAGTAATTTTAAAGAATCACTATCAAATAATTTTAGTTTACTTAACATTAATTAATTATTTGAACTAACAAGCTTAATATTTTTATCTTGATTTGAAAGTTCTTTCATTTTTACAATAAGAGGGACATTATTGTTTTGAGTTTTATAAAAATACAATTCATATAGTGTTTTTAAATATGAGCTATTTTGATGAGCAGCTAGTTCAATCTTATTGATTTTTAAGTTTTCTGAAATCTTAGAAATATTCATTTTCAGATTAAGATTATTTTTTTCGATTTCTCTTGTATTGTTAGCAATAAAAATCATTGAAAAAACCAGTATTAAATTAAGAATTAAAAAGAATATAATTGATTTAGTATACTTCATTATTAAATTTTCTGAGCTACCCGAAGTTTTGCTGATCTAGATCTGGGATTTTCTAAAATCTCAGAAGCTGATGGCAATATTGGTTTTTTGGTGATTATTTTAAGTTGAGTTGCCAGTTTATCAGGTAACTCCGGGTAGTGGCGGGAGGAACGCCATCGTTTACCACTATTGTGGTTAAAAAAATCTTTCACAATTCTATCTTCTAGACTTTGGAAAGAAACTACTAAAATTAAACCATCTTTATTTAAAATTTTTAAAGTTTTTTCTAGACTCGTCTTTAGTTCATTTAACTCATCATTTACATAAATTCTAATTGCCTGAAATGTTTTTGTAGCTGGATGGATCTTGTTTTTTAATTGATTCTTTTTTGGTAAACATTTTTTAATAATGTTTGATAATTCTATTGTATCACTTATGAATTTTATTTTTCGAGTTTTTACTATTTCTTTTGCAATAACTCTTGAATAACGTTCTTCTCCATATTGATAAATTATGTCAGCTAAATTTTTTTCTTCATAATTATTAATTATATCATAAGCTTTTTTATCTGAAGCACCCATTCGCATATCAAGTGGTCCAGATTTGTTGAATGAAAAACCTCTTTGCGCATTATTGATTTACATTAAATTTTTCAAGAATAGTTTTTGAATAGCCACCACCGCCAAAAGTTGCATCTATTACATTTATTGATTTTTTTAATGGTAGAAATGATATTATTTCATTAATCATTACTGAATTATGTAAATTTTCCATATTATTTTTGTTGTGTTAACATCATTCGTAATGATTTTTTTTCTTTTAAAAGACGTCTTCTTGAATCTTCAGTATTTTTTAAACCTTGTTTAGGTTCCCATATCTGAAAAAAATGTCCTTGACCAAAAAAAGCTGCCTCTGTTTTTATTCCTGCATACAATTTTAATTCTTCAGGTATTAAAAACCTTCCTTCTTTATCAATATTAGTTGTGACTATTTCAGAAAATATTGATGTTGAGAAATCATCATAATCTTCAGAAAAAAAATCTAAATTATTAATTCTTTTTGCAATTTCTTTTAATCTTCCAACACCGCAACCTTCTATAGAGGGTGTTTTTATAGATTTGTATAAAATAATTTCATTTCTATTAGCTTTTGGAAGTACATTTCTAAAGCTAGAAGGTAGAGAAACTCTTCCCTTCTTATCTATTTTATTAATATATTTAGATACAAACAAATCCATTTTTATATGGGTTATCATGGGATTATATGGGCGTCAATGGGTATATAAAACTATAATAAATGTTCTTTGTATGTTCTCAATAAATATAAAGATGGTGCATAAGCCGGGTTCTGTAATTTTATAAAAATTGATGATCATTAATCTAGAACAAATGTCACCATTTGTTTCAAGCAGTCTACCCGAATAGCTCAGCTGGAACTGATTGCCATTCCTATTTGACCTTGCTCCAAAAAGGGTTTGCAAAGCCTTTTTTGTTACCAAAAAAGCGGTAAGCTCTTACCTTACCTTTTCACCCTTACCTTTTCAGGCGGTATATTTTCTGTTGCACTTTCCCTAAGCTTTCACTTGCCAGGTGTTACCTGGTTTTTTTTCCAGTGGAGCCCGGACTTTCCTCTTGATT
>LULJ01000566.1_pt1 | contig 11433 bp, 8 predicted proteins | sample 728171 | NCBI WGS metagenome assembly LULJ01 (sample SAMN03860292, study PRJNA289734) | marine metagenome | biome: seawater column; feature: ocean; material: water; isolation source: Red Sea water column Station 169 - depth 25m | place: Saudi Arabia: Red Sea | collected 2011-10-15 | depth 25 m
ATGAATTTTTTTAATGTAAGTGAGTCAGCTATAAGGGCAAGAGAATATATCGAAAAAAATTCTAAGCCCTACATTATTGAAATGGATACATATAGATTTAGAGGCCATTCAATGTCTGATCCTGGTCTATACAGGACTAAAGATGAAGTGAATAAAATGAAAGAGATAGACCCTGTGTTAATGATGAAAGAAACTTTATTAAATGATTATAAAATTCAAGAGGACACGATTAAAGATATTGAAAGTGATATTAAGAAACAAATTAAAGATGTAGAAAAATTTTCACTTGAGTCGCCACTTCCAGATTTAAAAGAATTATACACCGAGGTATATTTATGAAAATACTTCTACCAGCTTTATCTCCAACAATGGAAACAGGTAACTTAGTAAAATGGTTAGTTAAAGAGGGAGATAGTGTAGTTTCAGGAGATATTTTAGCAGAAATTGAGACTGATAAAGCTACTATGGAACTAGAGTCACCCGATGATGGTAAAGTTGAGAAAATACTAGTTAAAGAGGGCACTGAAAATATAAGTGTTAATACTGAGATAGCTCTTCTTAAAGTTGATGGTGAGGAAATAGAGGAGATACTAGAAAAACCTGTTGAAAAATCTTCACAAGTCTCCTCTAAAGGATCTGAACCGCTTACAACAGAAGTAAAAATTTCTATGAATTCTCTTTTAAATCAAACAAAAGAAAATTCAGGTGAAAAGAATTGGTCTGAAAAAGAAATATCTATGAGAGAGGCATTGAATCAAGCTATTGAAGAAGAAATGAAATTAGACAAAGATGTTTTTCTTTTAGGAGAAGAGGTAGCTGAATACGATGGTGCATATAAAGTAACCCAAGGGCTTCTTGATAAATTTGGATCAAAAAGGGTTTTAGATACTCCTATTTCTGAGCATGGTTTTACAGGTTTAGCTATTGGAGCAGCCATGGCAGGACTTAGGCCTATATGTGAATTTATGACTTTTAATTTTTCTATGCAAGCAATTGATCAAATAGTTAATTCTGCTGCTAAATCTTTATATATGTCAGGTGGAGAAATAAATGTTCCTATAGTTTTTCGAGGCCCAAATGGTGCTGCGGCTAGAGTTGGAGCACAACATAGCCAATGTTTTATATCTTGGTTCTCTCATATTCCAGGCTTGATAGTAATTGCTCCTTCAAATGCAAGAGATGCAAAAGGTTTATTAAAATCATCTATTCGAAATCCCAATCCTGTTGTTTTTTTAGAACATGAATTACTCTATAAAGAAAAAACTAACGTTCCTGAAGAGAACGATTTTTTAATTCCTATTGGTAAAGGCAATCTTATTAAAGAAGGTAAAGATGTCAGTATTATTGGTTTTTCAATGACTGTTCAAAGAATATTAAACGCCCTTCCATCAATTGAAAAACTGGGGATTAGCCCTGATATTATAGATCTAAGATCAATTAAACCTCTAGATGAAGAATTGATATATAATTCCGTTAAGAAAACCAATAGAGTTGTAATTGTTGAGGATGGCTCTGCTGTTAAAAAAGTGTCATATATAAATTAATGTTATATGAAGTCAATTTACCTTCTTTATCTCCCACAATGGAGGAGGGTAAAATTGTTAAGTGGATAAAAAAAGAAAAAGATCCAATATTAAGTGGTGAGGTTTTATTCGAAGTTGAAACAGATAAAGCTACAATGGAGTACGAGTCACCAGAAGATGGGTATATTGCTAAAATAATATCTAAGGAAGGCGAAACAGCAAACGTTAATCAATTAGTTGCAATAATTTCAGACGATTTGACTTTTACACAAGAGGATATAAATAATTTTCTAAAAAATAATAATTCAGATAATAAAATACAAACTTTAGAAATAAATCCTTCTAAAAATGATAAAGATTTTGTTTCAGATAAAATATTAATTACACCCTTAGCTAAAAAAATAGCTCAAAAAAAAAATATAGATATTTCAAAAATAAAATCGATTTCAAGAAGAATACATACAGATGATCTTGATATAAATGAAAATTTTGATAACGGGGCTATAAGAGTATTTATATCCCCACTTGCCAAAAAAATCTCAAATGAAAAATCTATAGATTTATCAAAATTAAAAGGTACTGGTCCAGATAATAGAATTATTTTAAGAGATGTATCAGACTCAAATCATTTGTCTGAAAGCCCTAATGTTAATAGATTACGACAAGCTATTGCAAAAGCAACAACACATTCCAAAAATAATATTCCACATTTTTATTTAAATACTAGAGTGAATATGGCTACCCTATTAAAATTTAGAAAAGATCAAAAATTAAAAGGTAATAAGTACTCTTTAAATGCGATATTAATGCAATCTATATCAAATGCATTCAAAGCATTTCCAGACTCAAATTGTACATATAAAGATAATGGTGAATTTTTTATTAATAAAGATCATAATATTGGTATTGCCGTTGACTCTAAGTTTGGCTTAAAAATGCCTGTAATCAAAAAGATAAATAATTTTAGTTTAAATGAAATCAACTCCAATCTTAATGAAAAGATAAATTTAACAAGAGATAATAAACTTTCTCCCTCTGATCTGTCAGATGGTGTCATAAGTATATCTAATTTGGGTTCATTTAATATCCGTAGTTTTGATGCTATTATTTTACCAGGACAAACATACATATTAGCAGTGGGACAGATTTTTGAGGATGTTTTTGTGGACAAAGGTAAGATTGAAATAGGGAGTTTTATAAATTTGACATTATCATGTGATCATAGAGCTGTTGATGGAGTTTTAGCATCACAATTTTTTTCTAGTATTGTACAAAATTTAGAAAATATTTCAGATGACAATTAATTATGATTTAACAATAGTTGGTGGCGGTCCTGGTGGTTATGTTGCTGCTATAAAAGCCGCACAACTTGGTATGAAGGTTGCTTTATTTGAAGAGGATAAACTAGGAGGTGTATGTCTTAATTGGGGATGTATTCCAACTAAATCATTACTACATTCAGCAGAATTCATGGAAGAGGCTAATCATTTTGGGCTTGATAAGAAAGATCTTACTAAAATTGCTTTAGATAAAGTTGTTGAAATGTCAAGAACAGCTTCTGATAATTTATCAAAAGGCGTTAACTCACTTATGAAAAAAAATAAAATAGATATTTATAAACATCGAGCATATCCAAAAAAAATTGATAATAAATTTTTTGTAAATACAACTTCAGATGAAATTTCCTCTAAAAATATGATTATTGCTACAGGATGCAAACCTAGAACAATTGGTGACATTAAATTTTCTAATTTAATTTGGAGTTCTAAAGAAGCAATGATACCTAAATTTCTTCCAAAAAAATTATGTATTATCGGATCAGGAGCTATTGGAATAGAGTTTGCAAGTATTTATAATGCTTTAGGTTCGGATGTTACAGTGTTTGAGTCTCAAAATAAGATATTACCTCAATTTGATAACGACATTTCAAATGAAGCAAAAAAAATATTTGAAAAAAAGGGTATTAAATTTGAGTTAAATGCAAAAATTGAAAATATTTTAGAAGATAAAAAAAACGTAACCTTTAAAAATATTGACCAAAACGTTGCATGTGATGCATTAATACTATCTGTAGGTGTTATACCTAATATAGATAAAGATTTTATAAGTTCCCTTAACTTAAATCTATCTGATACCGGTTATATAAATACAAATCATAATTATGAGACAAATATTAAGAGTTTATATGCCATTGGTGATATTATTGGTGCCCCATGGTTAGCTCATAAAGCAATGCACGACGCTATAAATTGTGTGACTCATATTTCAACAGGTAATGATACTCATAAACCAAAAGAAAATCATATCCCTGGTTGTATATATAGCTTACCACAAATAGCTACTGTTGGTTTCACTGAACAACAACTTAAAGACAATAACACTCCCTACAAGACGGGTAATTTTCCATTTTTAGCAAATGGTAAATCACAAACTATGTCTAACTCATATGGTTTTGTTAAAACGCTCTTTAATTCTGAAACGGGAGAGGTATTGGGTGCACATCTTATCGGACCTGATGTTACAGAAATGATAGCTACATTCGGCTTAGCTATTTCATCTGAGTCAACAGAAGATGAATTTATTAATACTGTTTTTGCACATCCAACTTTATCAGAGTCTATTCATGAAAGTGTCTTATCAGCTTTTGAAAAACCCTTACATTTTTAAAAATGATCAGACATCCAGAAAAAATTAAAAAATTTAATCCTACGACATTAAAAAAACCTAATTGGCTAAAAGTAAAAGCACCAACATCAAAAAAATATTTTGAGACACTAGACATAGTTAAATCTCATAACTTAGTTACTGTCTGTCAAGAAGCTGCATGTCCAAATATTGGAGAATGTTGGGAAAAAAAACACGCAACTTTTATGATATTAGGAGATACCTGTACTAGAGCATGTGCATTCTGTAATGTAAAAACTGGTAAACCCTCTGAGCCACCAGATCCAATGGAACCTCTTAACGTTGCCAAATCTGTTTTAAAATTAGGACTTAAACATGTTGTGGTAACAAGTGTTGACAGAGATGACTTACCTGACGGTGGTGCACAGCATTTTATTGATACTATTAAGTACATAAGAGAACTATCTAATAATACAACAATAGAAATTTTAACACCCGATTTCTTAAGAAAAAATAGAAACTACATCGATATTGCAAAGATAAAGCCCGATGTTTTTAATCACAACTTAGAAACAGTTCCAAGAATCTATAAACAAATTAGACCTGGTTCTAATTATATTGAGAGTTTAAGACTTTTAAGAGAAGTTAAAGAGTTCGATAGATCAATATTTACAAAGTCCGGTATTATGGTTGGGTTAGGTGAAGATTATTCAGAAATAATAGAAGTACTAAAAGATATGAAAGATTCCAATATTGATTTTGTAACTATAGGCCAATATCTACAACCATCTGTTCATCATGAAAAAGTTCATAAGTTTTACTCTCCCGACGAGTTTAAAAGCCTTTATAATGTTTGCTTAAAATTGGGATTTAAAATGATTTCCTCCTCACCTATGACAAGGTCAAGTTATCATGCAGATGAAGACTTTGAAAAACTAAAAAAAGTAGTTTAGTTTTCTCTCAAAGAAACATTTGACCAACAGGCTATAAAATCGCCACTACCTATTAATCCAGATTTTTCATTTGTAGTTGCTTTGATAGAAATATTATTTTTATTGATATTAAGGTTCTTTGAAATACTTTCTAAAATCTTTTTAAAATGAGGATTAATTTTAGGTTCTTCTGAAACAATCATTAGATCAATATTATTGATCATCTTTTTCTTTAAATTCATTTTGTTCAAAGCATAATTTAAAAACTCTACTGAATTTCTATCTAAGTTTTTTTTGTTATTTGGAAAATAGGTACCTATATCTCTTTGAGATAGTGCTCCTAGAATTGAGTCTGTGATAGCATGTAGTATTACATCTCCATCTGAGTGAGAAATAACTTTTACTTTTGATTTTATTTTTGCACCACCAAGACTTAATACATTATTCTTATTAGTTTTTATAGTTCTGTGAATATCATATCCAATTCCTACTAAGATATTTTTTTCAACTAATTTATTTAATGAAACTAGTTCATCTTTGTATGTAATCTTTAAATTTATTTCATTTTGTAATAAATATTTTATTTTAAATTTATTTTTTTCATTCCTTAAAAGTTGACTATCGTCAGTTAATAACTTTCTTTTATTTTTATTATGTAAAAGAGTAATTTTATTTTTAATAAATCCTTGTGGTGTTTTAATAAGTTTTAGTTTTTCTCTATCAATATTATCATGACCAATAATAGCAGTATCAGAACACTTAGAATAAGGAACTACACAATCATAATCTTTCTCTAATAAATTCTTTATTATGTTTTTGATTAATTTTTGAGAATTTAACGGTCTAGCTGCATCATGTATAATTACATATTTCGATTTAAATTTGGATTTGTTTAAAGCATTCTTTACACTTTCTGATCTTGTTTTTCCTCCTTTTATTACTTCTAAATCATCAAAAATGTTAATATTAGTGTTTTTTAGATTATTTATTATAAGGGTTATCTTTTTAAATTTAAGTTCTTTGATAAATTCAATATTATGTACTAGTAAATTTTTATTTTTAAATTTTGCTAAAAGTTTATTTGTATTAGATGAAAATCGTAAACTATTACCACCTGCCAGAAGTATAAAATGAATTTTAGAGTTATTTAATGTCAAATTATTTTAATAAGTTTTCTGCATTTATATTGATTTCTATTTTTATAACTCTTTTTTCTTTAACTGTATATTCACTTATTTCATCAAATGAAATAGTTCGTAATGCTGAGCTTATTCAATATATTTTAATTGCTGATTTTGTATTTTTATTGATACTTCTTTTGTACTTATCAATTTTTCTTATTAATTACTTAAAATATAAAAATCGAGAGGTAGTAGGTCTAAGACTTTTCAATAAATTTTTTCTTTTTTTTGGTCTTTTTTCAATTATTCCAAGTGGAATAATATTGCTAGCATCTGTTATTTTTTTTAATATTGAAGTAAGTACTTGGCTAGGTCCTGCATTTAAATCTACAGTAAATAACTCTTATCAATTGGCTCAGAAATATATTAATCAAACTGAAAGAGATCTCATAACAGACTCAAAGTTTATAAGAAATTATGTTCTTGCTGAAAGATTAATAGATAGAGATATTATACAAAGATTTAATATTACAACCGTATATAATTTCAATAATGGTAATAAATTTATTGAACATATTTCAGATGAAAAAATTTTTTTATCAGAACAAAATTTAAAGGATGCTAATGTTAAAAGTGAGAACGATATAACTATTTTTTTTTCAAATGATCAGCTTTTCTCCAAAGTAAATTTGAATAACTCAAATTATTTACTGTTATTAAAGAATATAGATTTAGAAACATTAAATTATTATCAGAATATTATACAATCATACGAAGCTATAAATTCTATTGATAATAATAAAAGAAATATTCAAATAACTTTTTTTACTATATATATAATTCTTTCTACAAGTTTAATATTTATATTCATCATAATAGGAACAAATTTTAGTTTTAGATTAGCTAAACCAATAAGAGATTTGAATAACTCAATTATTGACCTAAGGAAAGGAAAATATAAACAAAAAAAATTTGAAAAATTGAGTAATAAGGACGATATCTCTGTATTAACTAATTCTTTTCATGAGATGAGTAAAACTATAATTAATCAAAAAAATAATTTACAAGAGGTTAATGCAACTATCAATGATCAACTAAGTTTTATAAATAAAATTATAGAAAATTCACCCTATGGAATATTTGTTTTAAATAATAAATCGATGATTTTTGAAAATACTGCATCCACTATATTTAGTAGTGAAAATAGTACATCATTCAATAATTTTACTAAATTGCTTTCAAACTATTTTAATAATAGTCAAAATTTTTATAGAAAATCATATGAAATAAACTTAGAGGTCAAATTAGAAAATATTCAAAAGTATTTTTTTGTAAAATCTATTTTTATCGATAATAATTCACTATTTGATCAAATTATAATATTTAATGATTATACCGATCTAATATTTGCTGAAAAAAATAATGCCATTGCAGATCTTGCTAGAAAAATTTCTCATGAGATAAAAAATCCACTCACACCTATGCTTTTATCGACTGAATTTATTGAAAGTCAACTTGAAGATGAAGAATTAATTAATTCAATTAAATCTATTAAGAGACAAATTTTTTTAATTCAAAATCTTGTAAATGAATTTTCCACTTATGCTAGATTGCCTAAAGCAAATATTACTAAACTAAATTTATCAGAAATTTGTTTAGTTTATATTGAGGAATATAAAAGAAATTATGACAAAATTGAAATTAATTATAATATTGAGGATAATTTATTTGTAAATTTTGATCATTCTTATTTGGATATAATCTTTAATAATCTTTTTAAAAATTCTATTGAAGCTTTGATATCAACAAACAATCCTACAATTGAAATATCATTAAAAAAAATAGATAAAAAGTTGATTTTAACTTTTTTTGATAATGGTCCTGGATACGACGGAGATATTGATGATCTCATTAAACCATATTTTTCAACTAAAAATTCATCAGGATTAGGATTATCATTAATAAATAAAATAATTACTGACAACTCCTATAAGATGAATATAACAACGAACAGTTATTCAGGTTTTAAAATTGAAATAATTTTTTATGACTAAAATATTAGTAATTGATGATGAACTAGAAATTTGTAAACAAATTTCACTTATACTTTCTAAGCAAGGTTACGAGGTAACATATGCTAATTCACATAAAGAATTTGCTGATCTTGAACTAAGAAATTTTAATTATGACGTTGTATTAGTTGATTTATGGCTTAAAAATAGCACTAAGCAAGGGATAGACATAATTGAATATTTAAAAAATAAATATGAAAATTTAGTAATTGTTTCCTTTAGTGGTCATGCAAATATAGATAATGCAATTGAGTCCGTTAAAGCAGGAGCTAATGACTTTATTGAAAAACCATTTGAAACTAAAAAACTTATTCATATAATACAAAAAAATCTACTCGAATTAAAACATCGTGTTACAATTAATAATTATAGAAACAAAATCTCTTTTCATTCTAAGATAGATACTATTGGTTATGGTAATTATATTGAAATTGTTTTTAAAACACTATCCAAGATAAAAAATAATTCTTCTATTTTAATTATAGGACCTAATGGGATCGGAAAAAACTTTCTTGCAAATACTATTCACATGAATTTATCCTCAAATAATCCTGATACATTTATTAATTTAAATGAAAATTTAATGAATGAGTCTGATTTATTAAAATTAAGTTCATTACACAATTATTTTACTATTTATTTAAATGATTATGAAAATTTTAATAAAATTGAACTATTAAATTATTTAAATTTAGTAAAAAGTAAAAAAATAAATGCTTCTATTATATTTGATAGTAAAAAAATAGATATGAAAGATCCTTTTGTTAATAATATTGATCACAGAGTTATATTAAATCCATTAATTACAAGAAAAGATGAAATTTTTCCACTTTTTAAACATTATTTAAATATTTTTTCACAAAAGAAATTTGATAATAGAATTAAAATTGATGATGAAGTCCAGAAATTATTATTAAATCATACCTGGCCTGGAAACATATTTGAAATAATGAATCTTTCTGAAAATATAATAGGACTTTTAACAGCTAATAACTTATTTGTTTCAAAAAACTTAATTGAGGATTTGATGAATAATTCTATAGATAGCACTGATCTTTATGATTTAAATTTCAGAGAAGCTAAGGATAAATTTGAAAAAGATTATCTTCTTCAAAAATTAAAAATAAATAATTTCAATATGACTTTGACTGCTAAAATGCTTAAGCTTGATAGAGTATCTTTATATCGCAAAGTTAAATCACTCAAAATAAAAATAGATTAATGAATATACTTATACTTGGTTCAGGAATAGTTGGAGCAAATCTTGCAAAAAAACTCTCTGAACAAGGAAAAAACGTTTTTCTTTTAGATGATGATGCCAATGAATTAAGAAATTTATCTGAGAGATATGATATTAAAACAATTTATGATGATCCTTTAAATCCATCATTCTATAAAAATTTTGAAACTCAAATTGATTGTTTTATTGCTGTTACACGAAGTGATGAAAAAAATATTATAACAAGTAAATTTGCAAAAGAATTTTTAAAAGTCGATAAATCAATTGCAAGGGTTAGAAATCAAAATTTAATTTCAGATGAAAATAAATCATTATTAATTGAGTCAAATAGTTTTCTAGACCATATTATATCTCCCGAATGGGAGGTCTCAAATAATATATTTGAAAAAATTCATTTGCCTGGAGCTTTTTTTAGTGAGTCTTTAATAACCCAAGATTATTTATTAATTGGAATGCAATCATCTAACTTATTTAAAAATCATACTTTTGAAGAAATTAAAGTTTTCTTCAAAACTAATAACCTTTGTTATTTAGGTCATAGTAAAGATGATAAAATAGATTTTGATTTTAAAAATATATCAATCTCAGATCAACTTTACCTATTAATAAAGAAAAAATATTTGAATAAACTTATAAAGTTCTTTGGCTTTAAAGACTATGTATTAGACGTTCTTATTGTTGGTGGGGGTAATATTGGTCAAAATTTATCAACTTTAATTGAACAAGACGATCAAGAAATTAATTTGAAAATTTTAGAATTAGATAAAGAAAGGTGTAATTTTTTAGCTGGTTTACTAAACAATACCACAATCTTTCATGGTGATGCTCTCGATCAAACTTTGTATGAAGAAATAAAACTGAACAATTCTGATTTAGTAATTACTGTTACTGATAATGATCAAATTAATACAATATTGTCAATAATTGCTAAAAAGAGAGGATCTAAATCAGTTATATCAGTAATTAATAATGAGTCATACTCATCTTTTGCAAATGATTTGGGTATAGACGTTATTATTAATCCAAGAGAGTTAACTACATCAAGAATTATTGAAAAAATATCTAAAGGCTCTCTTTTATCTTATCATTCTATTTTTAAAGATGAGTACATAATTTATGAAATTAAATATAAAAATGAGATATATGAAAATATTAAAAAAACTAAAGTAATAAATCACATATGCACCCTAACAAATGAAACATTAGAATTAAAAAATGATGATCATATCCCTTTGAATAACGATATATTAATCTTGTGTGTATCGAAAAAAGACTCCCATGTTTTAGAAAAAATAATTAATGATGATTAATAATAAATTTTTTCTAGAAACTCATAGCTTCTTAAAGAAAATAGCCATAGACATAATTATTCCTAATATTGGAAAATTAAGTAAAAATGAAGTCTCAACTAAAAAGGATAATTCTAAAGTTACTAGTTATGATGTAATCATAGAGAATGAGCTAATTGATTATTTTAAAAATATTGGATTTTCTAATATCATCTCTGAAGAAGGTAACTCAGAATTAATAAAAAAAAATGAATATTTAACAGTAGATCCGATCGATGGAACAAGAAATTTTATCAACGGTATTAATAAAGTTGCTATAATGCTTTCATTTATAAAATCTAATCATTGCGAATTTGCCATAATATATGATCCTATAGGTGATGTTTTTTACCATACCCATAAGAATTCAATATTTAAAAACCATAAACAAATAAAGCCCCAAAATTATAGTAATCAAATTGGATTTTTGGGTGAACATGCCAAAATTTATTTTAAGGATATTATTTCTTCTTACACAGAAAAATTAAGATCAAGATCAATTGGCTATGATGTAATTGAAGCTATAGAGGGTGAAAGATCTTTTTTAACTGTCTACGGATCAAAAATTTGGGATTTATTTCCAGCTATGAGT
>LULJ01000478.1_pt1 | contig 11372 bp, 8 predicted proteins | sample 728171 | NCBI WGS metagenome assembly LULJ01 (sample SAMN03860292, study PRJNA289734) | marine metagenome | biome: seawater column; feature: ocean; material: water; isolation source: Red Sea water column Station 169 - depth 25m | place: Saudi Arabia: Red Sea | collected 2011-10-15 | depth 25 m
ATCAATAGATAATAAAATATTGTTTAACGAGGTATCTTTTACAATTACAAATGGAAATTTTGGTCTATTATCTGGAGAGAGTGGAATAGGCAAATCTACCCTGCTTAATAATATTGCTGGATTGAATAAACCAGATTTAGGTGAAGTAATCTTAAATAAAAAAGTTTTGAGTAATGAGACTACTTTCCTGCCTCCTGAAAAAAGAAAGATTGGATTCGTTTTTCAAGATTTTGCATTGTTTCCTCACATTAATGTATCTAAAAATATACTATTCAGTGAGACAGCAACTGAAAATGATTTATATTTTGAAGTTATTAGTGAACTAAAATTAGAAAGTCATTTGCTAAAAAAGCCTCACCAACTCTCAGGTTGCTTGAAACAACGGGTTGCAATTGCAAGAGCTCTTTTAATGAAGCCAGATCTTCTTCTATTAGATGAGCCATGCTCAAACTTAGATGCACAAAACTCAGAGAAAGTTAAATTACTATTAAAGGAATATGTATCTTCACAAAAGATACCTTGCTTAATAGTTAGCCATGATACTTATATGTTTGAAGAAATAAACATATCTGAAAATATTATTCTTAATTAACTTTTTGAAAGATTTTTATTTATATACTCTTTCCAATTGTTGTAATTAATTGAATAAATATTCTCTAATGATTTATTTGGTTCGAAGTTTGATGAATTACTTTTAATTTCTGAGATATTTTCTCCAGATGCCATCATTGCCACTTTACATGCTCCAAGAGCTGTAGATTCAACATTTGCAGGCCTTTTTATATTTTTTTGTAAAGTATCAGCAAGCATCTGACAAAAAGATTCATTTGCAACCATTCCACCATCAACTAAAAGTTTATTAATATTAATGTTATTAGTTTCTAATACTTTTGTAATTTCTTTTGTTTGGAATGCTATTGAATGAAATGCAGCAGTCACAATATCGTTTATTGAGGTATCTTGAGTAATTCCTTTTAATCCTGCCCTTATATTTGAGTCCCAAAATGGAGCTCCTAATCCATTAAAAGCTGGTAAAAAAAGTACGTTATTGGAATTTCCAGATGCATTTATGTATTTCTCACTTTCTTTTGCATCGTCAAAAAATTTCATCTTATCTCTAAGCCATTGAATAATATTTCCACTCGAGTAAATGCTCCCTTCTAATGCATATGAAATATTTCCATTTAAACCATATGCAATTGTCGTTAAAAGGCCTTGGTCACTCTCAACTGCCTCATCTTTTGTGTTCACCATTAAAAAACAACCGGTACCATATGTTGATTTCATATCTCCATATTCATAGCAATCTTGTCCAACTAAAGCACCTTGTTGATCACCTATAACGCCTCTGATTGGTATTTTCTTATCTGAATGAACGATAGTTCCATAATCACCATCACAAAATAGTACTTCTGGAAGCATAGAATTTGGTATTTCAAAAATATCCAGCAATTCTTGGTCCCACTCTTTGTTGTGAATATTAAAAAGCATTGTTCTAGAGGCATTGGTTACATCTGTTAAATGATTCTTTTCCTTAGTCAATTTAAATATCAAGTACGAATCGACTGTTCCAAAGGCTAGTTCACCTTTTTGAGCACGTTCTTTAGCGCCCTCAACATTATCAAGTATCCATTTAACCTTTGTAGCTGAAAAATATGGATCAAGAACCAGACCTGTCTTTTCACTTACTTTCTTCTCATATCCATTCGATTTTAGTTCTTTGCAATATTCGTTCGTTCTTCTGTCTTGCCATACTATTCCTGGATATATTGGCTCTCCTGTATCTCTTGACCAAACTATCGTAGTCTCTCTTTGATTAGTTATCCCGCATGCTTCAATTGAACCATTAAAATTGTCTAAAACATTTGCTATGGTTTTTTTAACAGTATTAACTACATCGTCTGGACGTAACTCTACCCAACCGTCATCAGGATAGTCTAACTTGTATTCCAACTGAGAATCTATTTGTTTTTCTAAGTTTGAGTTAAATATTATTGATCTTGAGCTTGTTGTTCCTTGATCAATAGACAAATAATTTTTCATATTAATACTCCAAGTTAATAATTATCCACAATTTATACACTTATTTCCAACAGCAAAAAAACACGATATATACACTATATAGTGGAAAAAAATGAAATTGTCACAATATATTGTGTTTTTTTACTTGATTCTTTGTCCACAACTAGTATATTACTCTTTAGGAGAAAAAAGTTACCGTTACTGCAGACACACTTAAATTTTTCCAGATGAAATTAAAGTAAAAACTCATGTTAGTTTATGTATTAGTGGGCAAGAAGTAAGAAATGGAAGTACAACAACAAGAAAAACAAGTTGAGAATAACCAACAAAATATCAAAGATATTGAAACAACAGCACCAGGCAAGTTAAGAGTAATTAAAAGAAATGGTAAAGTCGTTGCATTTGAAGACGATAAAATAAAAGTTGCAATAACAAAAGCATTTTTGGCCACTGAGTCTGGTAATGCTGCTGCAAGTGAAAGAATTCATAAAAAAGTTAATCAGCTTACTGAAAATGTCGTTGAAGTTTTTCAAAGAAGGATGCCGTCAGGCGGAACATTGCATATAGAAGAAATACAAGATCAGGTAGAGCTTCAATTAATGAGATCAGAAGAATTAGATGTAGCAAAATCCTACATTTTATACAGAGCTGAAAGAACTCAGGAAAGAAAAAAAGAAAAACTTGAGATTGAGCTGCCCGATACACCAAGTATTAATATAACAAAGAGCGATGGAACAGTCGTACCACTTGATGTTGAAAAAGTTGCAGGACTTATAAGCGATGCATGTGAGAATCTTGATGAAGTATCAATAAATGAGGTTTTGGACGAAGCGCTAAAAAATCTATATGACGGCGTATCTATAGCCGACATGAGAACAAGTCTTGTCATGTCAGCAAGAACCAAAGTTGAAAAGGAACCTAATTATTCCTACGTAACTGCAAGAATACTTATGGACCAAATAAGAAGTGAGGCGCTTAATTTTTTAAATATTGCTGAAGAGTCAACATATCAAGAAATGGAGAAATACTATCCAGAAGCATTTAAAGCATATATCGATAAAGGAATTGAGTTAGATATTCTTAATCCTGAGCTAAAAACTTTTGATCTAGACAAGCTATCACAAGCGATTGACCACACAAGAGACAACCAATTCACATATCTTGGTCTCCAGACTCTATACGATCGGTATTTTATTCACTGCGATGATGTTAGGTATGAGCTACCTCAAGTATTTTTCATGAGAGTTTCAATGGGTTTGGCATTGGAAGAAGAAAATAGAGAAGATAGAGCGATAGAATTTTATAGACTTTTATCAAGTTTTGACTATATGAGTTCAACGCCTACTCTTTTCAATTCTGGAACTAAAAGACCTCAACTATCATCCTGTTACCTCACAACTATTCCTGATGACTTAGACGGAATATTTTCAGCCATGAAAGATAATGCATTGCTTTCAAAATGGGCTGGTGGTCTCGGAAATGACTGGACTCCTGTAAGAGCAATGAATTCATATATAAAAGGAACTAATGGAAAGAGTCAAGGCGTTGTTCCATTCCTTAAAGTAGCAAATGACACAGCTGTTGCAGTAAATCAAGGCGGTAAAAGAAAAGGTGCAATGTGTGGCTACCTTGAAACATGGCACTTAGATATAGAGGAATTTCTTGAGCTCAGAAAAAATACTGGAGATGAAAGAAGAAGAACGCATGATATGAATACAGCAAACTGGGTGCCAGATTTATTTATGAAAAGAGTCGAACAAGACGAAAACTGGACTTTGTTTTCTCCTGGTGAGGCACCAGAACTTCATGATTTGGTTGGAAAAGCTTTTGAAGAAAAGTATGAAGAATACGAAGATAAAGCAAAAAAAGGAGAAATGAATCAATTCAAATCAATTCCAGCAAAAGAGTTGTGGAGAAAAATGCTCACAATGCTTTTTGAAACTGGCCACCCATGGATAACTTTTAAGGATTCATGTAATTTAAGGTCGCCTCAGCAACATTCAGGTGTTGTTCATTCGTCTAATCTTTGTACAGAAATTACTTTGAACACAAGTGCTGATAAAGAAATTGCTGTCTGTAATCTAGGGTCTGTGAATCTTGCTAATCATATGAAGGATGGAAGTTTAGATGAAGAAAAAGTTAAACAAACTGTCTCTACAGCAATAAGAATGCTAGATAATGTAATTAACATTAACTATTACTCAGTAGATACTGCTAAAAACTCGAATTTTAAACACAGACCAATAGGTTTAGGCCTAATGGGCTTTCAAGACGCACTTTACCTCCAAGATATTCCATACTGCAGTGATGAGGCAGTAGAATTTGCAGATAGAAGCATGGAGCTTATAAGTTATAGTGCAATATATGCATCTACTGAACTTGCAAAGGAAAGAGGAGCATACGAGTCATTCGAAGGCTCTCTCTGGAGTAAAGGAATATTACCTAAAGACTCTATCGACATACTTGCAGAAAACAGAGGTAGTGAATACCTTAACGTTGACAGATCTGAGACGCTAGATTGGGAAACACTTCGAAAAAAAGTAATCAAAGATGGAATGAGAAATTCAAACGTCATGGCTATTGCTCCAACAGCTACAATATCTAACATTACTGGAGTAACTCAATCGATTGAGCCAACTTACCAAAACTTATACGTTAAATCGAACTTATCAGGGGAATTCACTATTGTTAATCCCCATTTAGTAAGAAAGCTAAAAGAACTTGATTTATGGGATGACGTAATGATTAATGATCTGAAATATTTTGAAGGCAGTCTCTCAGAAATATCCAGAATACCTGATGATGTTAAGAAATTATTTTCAACAGCTTTCGAAGTTGAGCCAAAATACATCGTAGAATCTGCAAGCAGAAGACAAAAATGGATTGATCAAGCTCAATCATTAAACTTATATATTGGAAATGCTGATGGTAAAAAGCTAGATATTACTTATAGAATGGCATGGTATTCTGGTCTAAAAACAACCTATTATCTAAGATCGATAGCAGCTACATCAACAGAAAAATCAACCGTACAACAGGGAAAATTAAATGCAGTGAGCTCTGAAGTTTCACAGCCAGCTGCGCAAGAATTAGGAGCACCTGCTCCAGTTCCAACAGCCTGCTCTCTGGATGATCCAGATTGCGAGGCATGTCAATAAACTAAGGAGAAATAATATGTTAAATTGGGACGACTATGGAAAAGAGGACAATACAACTCCTCAATCATCACCTCAGATAGACAATGAAGTTGTTAAGAAAACAGCTGAAGCAGTAGCTGAGGAAAAATCAGTGACTCAACAAGCTGTAAAAGAAGAAACACCACAAGCCAATACAAACATTGGCGAAGGATCTAGAGCAGAAGCAGCGAGAAAAGCTGTGAATGCGTTAGATGAAACAGCTGGCAATGAAGAGCTTGATGAAATGATGGCTAATGCTGGCAGAGTTCAGGTTGATCAAAAAATGATGATTAATTGCAAAGCTGACCTTAATCAGCTTGTACCATTCAAATACGACTGGGCATGGCAAAAATATTTAGACGGTAGTGCTAACCATTGGATGCCGCAAGAAATTAATATGACAAACGATATTGTCTTATGGAAATCTGAAGATGGGCTTACAGAAGATGAAAGAGTTATTGTTAAAAGAAATCTTGGATTTTTCTCTACAGCTGACTCTCTTGTTGCTAATAATTTAGTTCTTGCTTTATATAGATTAATTACTAACCCAGAATGTAGGCAATATATATTAAGACAAAGTCTTGAAGAAGCTATTCATACTCATGCGTATCAATACTGTATAGAGTCTCTGGGAATGGATGAAGGTGAAATCTTTAACATGTATAGAGAAGTGCCTTGCGTTGCTAGAAAAGCCTCCTGGGGGCTTAAATATACACAGGAAATTTCTGATCCAGATTTTAAGACAGGAACAGTTGAATCAGACAAGCAACTTCTTAAAAATCTAATTGCTTTTTACTGTGTTCTTGAAGGAATATTCTTTTATTGTGGATTTACTCAAATACTTTCTATGGGAAGAAGGAATAAAATGACCGGAACAGCAGAACAGTTTCAATATATTTTAAGAGATGAGTCTATGCACGTTAACTTTGGCATTGACGTTATCAACCAGATCAAAATAGAAAATCCTCATCTATGGGATGATCAAATGAAATCTGATGCAGCACAAATGATCCTTGAGGGTACTGAATTAGAAATACAGTACGCAAGGGATACAATGCCAAGAGGTGTTCTTGGAATGAACGCTGCAATGATGGAAGAATATCTTAAATTCATTGCCAATAGAAGATTAACTCAATTAGGTCTTGATGAAGAGTTTACAGGTGTTACAAACCCGTTTCCTTGGATGTCTGAAATTATAGATTTACGAAAAGAGAAGAACTTCTTTGAAACAAGAGTAACCGAATATCAAGTTGGTGGCGCACTAAACTGGGAATAAATCTTGAAGCTATATTCAAGCCCAGTTGCTCCAAGTCCAAGAAAGGTTCTTATCTTCATAGCTGAAAAAGGCATTGAAAATATTGAAGTTGAGAACCTTGATATTGGAAAAATGGAGCATAAAACTCCTGAATACAAAGAAATTGCGCCCAATTCTCGTATTCCTGCTCTAGTTCTTGACGATGGAGAGGTAATACTTGAAACAACTGCAATATGTAGGTATTTAGAGTGCCTAAATCCCGAGCCAAATCTTTTTGGAACTAATCCTGATGAAATAGCTCAGATTGAAATGTGGTACTCACGTATCTCATTTGAGCTTATGATGCCTCTAATGCACGGTTTTAGGCATACCCACCCTCACATGAGCGCTCTTGAAGATCAAAATAATGAATTTGGTCTGGCACAAAGAGAGTTAGCTCTTAAATCAATGAAATATTATGACAGTGTTATGGATGACAAAGACTTTATAGCATGCAACAAGTTCTCATACGCGGACATACAGGCAGTTACATCTTTACAGTTTCTGGTTAGATTAAACAAAATTAATATTGAAGATTATGAAAATCTATCAAGATATACAAATGATATTGGTTCTAGACCAAGCTTTTCAGCATAAATTTACTTATTTATAAGTTCAAAGAATTTTAGAGTCTGCTCGCCTCCGTTTTGAAGAGCACGAGCGTCTTCCATATCAGATATTTTATCCCAACTGGCCTGTATATTTTCTGGAGTCATATCTTCTCCCATACCAAGAGAAATACCCATTGTTTCATGAATAAATATCCTTGAAAAAACACCAGCACCTGCAGCCATTATTACTCCATTTGGAGCATTCTCACTTGCTAAATATATTACTGCAGGTGTAACAAATTCTGGTTGAAGGTTTTTACCAAAGTCTTCAGGAATTAAGCCTTCTGTCATTCTGGTATAGGCAACAGGCGTAATTGAATTAGTAAAGACATTCTTATTTTGTCCTTCTAATTTTAAAGTATTCATAAGCCCTATCATTGCCATTTTTGCTGAACCATAATTTGTTTGGCCAAAATTACCAAATACGCCACTTGATGAACTAGTAAAAACAATTCTTCCATATTCTTGCTCACGCATAATTGGAAATACAGTATGGGTGCAATTTAAACTTCCTTGAAAGTGCACATCCATTACAAGATTAAAATCTTCTAAACTAACTTTATGGAAGCTTTTATCTCTTAAAATACCAGCATTATTAACTAATATATCTATTCTCCCCCATTCATCCATAGCTTGATTCACCATTGCTTTTACAGCATCTAAGTCTGTGACACTTGCACCATTAGCAATTGCTTCACCACCCTCAGATTTTATTAGATCAACAACTTCATTTGCAGCGTCACTTGCACCACTTCCATCTACCGTTCCGCCAAGATCGTTAACAACAACTTTGGCTCCACGTCTTGCAAGCTCAAGAGCATGTTCTTTACCAATACCGCCTCCAGCACCTGTAACGATTGCAACCTTGTCATCGAATCTAATTGTCATAGTTTTCTCCAAAATATTTTTCTAACATTGAATAAGAATTGGAGTTATTTTAATCAAAAAAAAACTCATTTACTACGTTATAAAATTGAGGATTACAAATCAATTTAAGAATATAATGTACTATCATTTTTTTTTAGGATAATTAATGAGCAAATCTATAAAAGTTGTTGTTACCGGAGCAGCTGGTCAAATCGCATATTCTTTAATACCAAGACTTGTAGATGGTAAGACATTTGGAGATAAGATTGTCAATCTTGCATTGGTTGAAATTCCTCAAGTAGTTGATAAGTTAGAAGGTTTAGTAATGGAGCTAGAAGACTCATATTTTCCAAACATGGGTGAGGTTACTTATACAGATAACTTTGAAGAAGCCTCTAAAGACGCCGATTGGTTTTTATTAGTAGGGAGTATTCCGAGAGGAATTGTTTATAACGGTAAAAAGATTGAAGAAAGATCGGATCTTTTAAGTATTAACGGTGGTATTTTTGTTGACCAAGGTATGGCGATTGGAAGATATGGGAAGAAGAATGCTAAGATTTTAGTAGTTGGTAATCCTGCCAATACAAATGCATTTATTGGAAAACATGCAGCAAATAATGATAGCCAACTTTGGATGGCTATGACGATGCTTGATGCTAATAGAGCAAAATCAATTCTTGCAAAGAAAACAAATAATAATGTTTCTGATATTAAAAATATGATAATTTGGGGGAATCATAGTCCTACGATGTATCCAGATTCAGAAAATGTTCAAATATTAGGAGAATTAGGCAGTTTAGTAATAAATGATATCAATTGGGTGGAATCTGATTTCATTCCAAAAGTTCAACAAAGAGGAAAGGCAGTAATTGATGCAAGAGGCGCCTCCTCTGCTACATCTGCTGCAAAAGCAGCAATTGATACTGTAATTGCTTGTGAGAATCCAACAGACCCTGGCGATTGCTTTAGTGCAGCTATAGCAAGTGATGGTTCGTATAATGTGCCTAAAGGAATCATATGCGGCTATCCTTTAATGACCTTAGAAGATGGTTCAATAGAAATAAAAAGAGATATCTCTTTATCAGAATTTGCAAAAAATAAATTTCAAATATCTATAGATGAGCTTCTTTCAGAAAGAGAAGCTGTGAAACATCTTATGCAATGATAAAAAAAGAAAAAATTCTATACAGTTACCTAAGTAATATTATTGAGGATGAAACCCCTAATACTATTTTTGTAAATACCACACGAGATATTTCAAAACTTGTTAAAAGAATTGAAAAATTAAATATTCAATCTCTGCAAATTGGGCCAGATATAGAGCAGATATCAAATGAAAATTTTGATCTATTCATAATTCTAGATGATATTCAGACATCAGAACCCTACATTGGCATGATTAAAAATTTAATAAGTCACAAAATTGCTATCTTTACAAATTTTAAAAATAACAATTTAATTAATGAAACTATGTTAAAACTTGGATTTGAGACTGAATTGCTTGATAAGACTAATGGATTAAAATGTTTTTCATATAATCTCAAAACTTACAATAATAAAAGAACTTGGAATAATCCTAAGGGTTGGGCAAATCCTGAAAATTTTGATAAATTTAGATGGTAATAATTTCCTTACGATTTGAGTTGAGGAAATAATAAAACGTCTCTTATTGACGATTGATTTGTGAGTAGCATCACCAATCTATCAACTCCCATCCCAACTCCAACTGCTGGAGGCATTCCATGTTCCAGAGCAGTTATATAGTCATGGTCATAATCCATTGCTTCTTTATCACCGGAGTCTTTAGCAGCAACCTGATCTTCAAATCTAGATGCCTGATCATCAGGATCATTTAGTTCACAGAAACCATTAGCAAATTCTTTTCCTCCAATGAATAATTCAAACCTATCAGCATAATCTGGATTAGTTTCATTGCGTCTTGATAATGGAGAGACTTCTACTGGATACTCTGTTACAAATGTTGGATCAATTAATTGGTCTTCTACTGTCTCTTCAAAAACCTCAAGAAGAATCCTTCCAATGCCCCAATTTTTTTCAATTTTTACTTTTTTATCTTTTAGAATTTTTTCAAGCTTTTTCTGATTACTCAAGTCATCTTTTGATAGATCAGTATTAAAATCTAATATTAAATCTGAAAGAGTGGATTGTTTGAAATTATCTAAATTTATTTCTAAATCTCCCCATTGTATTTTTGATTTGCATCCAGCAGCATCTGCAGCGTTTGTGATAATTTCTTTAGTTAAATCCATTTGGTCTTGCATGCTCGCATATGCTTGATACCACTCCATCATTGTAAATTCTGGATTGTGTTTAGTTGATAAGCCTTCATTTCTAAAACTTCTATTAATTTCAAATACTCTATCAAAACCGCCTACTAAAAGTCTTTTTAAATATAGTTCTGGAGCTATTCTTAAATACAAATCTTGTCCTAGTGCATTGTGTTGAGTCACAAATGGTCTAGCTACTGCGCCGCCAGCTAAAGGATGCATCATTGGTGTTTCTACTTCTAAGTAACCACACTCATTCATTTTTTTTCTCATCGAATCAATAATTTTGGTTCTTTTAACAAAAACTTCTTTCGTTTCATTGTTAGTCATTAAATCAAGATACCTTTGCCTATATCTAGCCTCTATGTCAGTTAGGCCTTTAAACTTCTCAGGCATAGGCCGTAATGATTTTGTAATCATTTCTAGATCCCATACATCTATGGTTAACTCATCTGTTTTTGTTCTAAACAGAGAACCTGATACACCAACAATATCTCCTAGATCCCAAGTCTTAAAATCCTCATACACTGACTCATCAACATTGTTTTTAGTTACATATATTTGAATATCTCCTGAAGAATCTCTAAGCGTTGCAAAGCTTGCATTACCCATCACCCTTTTAAGCACAATTCGACCAGCTACTGAAATATTTTTAATGTCTTTTTTTTCTAGATCTTCCTTTGAAAAAACTCCATATTCCTCATGAAGTTTGCTTGCATTGTTTTTAGGTTTAAAAGAATTACCATAAGCATCTCCCTTATCTCTAAGTTGCTCAAGTTTTTTTCTTCTCTCTTCTATGAGAGCTTTTTCTCCACTTAAATTTTCTTTATCCATTTATATGCCTGCTTTAAGAGATGATTTCATAAAATCATCTAAATCTCCATTTAGAACGGCCTGAGTGTTACCTGTTTCATGATTAGTTCTTAAATCTTTTATTCTAGATTGATCTAATACATAGGATCTGATTTGGCTGCCCCATCCTATATCTGACTTACTATCTTCAAGCATTTGTTGTTCTTCATTTTGTTTCTGTAATTCTAACTCGTAAAGCTTAGATTTTAATTGTTTTAAAGCATTTTCTTTATTTTTGTGCTGAGATCTATCACTTTGCGAT
>LULJ01001876.1_pt1 | contig 11353 bp, 17 predicted proteins | sample 728171 | NCBI WGS metagenome assembly LULJ01 (sample SAMN03860292, study PRJNA289734) | marine metagenome | biome: seawater column; feature: ocean; material: water; isolation source: Red Sea water column Station 169 - depth 25m | place: Saudi Arabia: Red Sea | collected 2011-10-15 | depth 25 m
CTGCATTGCTCTGTCTACGCCCAATGGAGTTGGTAACTGGTTCCACAAAGCCTATGTAGAAGCGGAGTCAGACGAAAATGATTTCTACCCAGTCAATCTGCCTTGGGATGTACACCCCGAGAGAGACCAAGATTGGTTCGCTAAAGAGACAAGAAACATGTCTCGTCGTCAGATCGCACAGGAGTTAGAGTGTTCTTTCAATGCTTCAGGTGAGACGGTAATCCACCCAGAAGATTTAGAAAGATTGGTGCTAGGTATAAAGCCTCCAGAATATCGAACTGGCTTTGATAGAAACCTCTGGCTATGGGAACAATACAATCCAGAAGCAAGTTACCTTCTCGTTGCTGATGTTGCAAGAGGAGATGGGGCGGATTATTCTGTCTTCCACATAATTAAAGTAGAGACTATGGAGGTTGTAGGTGAATATCGAGGCAAACCAAACTTGGAACAATTTGCTTCCATACTTGATAGCACAGGCAGAGAATTTGGCAATTGCTTGCTGGTGGTTGAAAATAACAGTCTTGGAATCTCAATTCTAGAGAAATTACAAGACAGACTTTATCCAAATCTTTACTTCTCTATCAAGGGAACGCATGAGTATATAGATCAAATTAGAGCCGAGTCAGTTACAAACTCTGTACCGGGCTTTACTACTTCAATGAAGACGCGACCATTAATCGTAGCGAAAATGGAAGAGTTCATAAGAAATAAACTAATTACTTTATATTCTTCACGAATTTTATTTAACTCTGCTACGTAATCTGTCCAAACGTTTGGTCGTAATTCTAACCAACCCTTCCAATATGTTCGCCACAAAACTTCTTGAATAAATTTTTCATTTTTTGAAAAAGAAAACTTACTAAGTGATTTTTCAATAACTTCTTTCTCGTTGATAACTCCATGAGTAATATATGGAGATAAACCAGATATATTTGTTCTGTTTTCTGGGCCAAAATCAAAATTTCTTAGTTTGGAATATTCAGAAAGATTTTTTTCTACAAAATTATTTAATCTATTTAAGGCCGCAGCCTTTGAGGCTTCAAATTTCATTTTGATTTATTTTGATTTTTTTTTCTTTAAACCAAGCTTGTCGCTATGTCTTAATCTTAAAATAACAATTGCACCAGCAATTAGAACAATGGCAATAGCTTCATAAACTAATGCTGTTGGATCCATTTCCTTACCTTGAAGAATAATAAATCGTGCTAAAGCAGTAATTGCAATTAACAATGGAAGGGTAATACTAATTGATTGTTGGTTCCAAAAAACTCTTACCATTGCTAGAACTTCTAGGTAAAGAAACATTAATAATAAATCAGCTAAAGTTACCGATCTATTCTCAAACATTTTGTACATCTCTATACCGACTGCAATAACTGTGCTTATTAAAATGATAACCATTAAAATAAGCTGTAAATTTTTTGCTATTTTTTCCATTATTTATCTTTACTAAAAGGCAACCATTTTTCAAACACTGATTTTGAAGAACCTTCATAAGGAATTGAATAAGAATATGGATTCGGACTTGTTAATACTTCAATACCTTTTGAAAAAACAAATATAAATACAATCACAAAAACAAGAACCATTATTTTAAAAGGGTCAAAATTTTTTGTTTTAAAAACACTAGCTGAATTTTCTTCTGCTCTATGAAAATGTTTAAAGGTCATATACACGGCAAAGATTAAACCAATGTGAGCTAAAAAAAGACCAGTCCAACCAAAAACAAAAGTTGTGTATGAAAAAACATATAAACTAAAAACTGTGGTCCATATAAAGCTTAAAACTAATAAAATTTGTAACCTAACAGTTTTAGGAAGAGAACGGAGATCGTTTTTACTATCATCAAACAGAATGTTTGCTGTATCTCTCATCCAATTTTTAAGTGATTCCATGATTCTAAGATATAGCTAAAAATAAATTTAACAAACTATAAATTGTCCTAAAACTTATTAATATCTCAGTTTTTTCTTGTGATAATTAATAAATCTTTCAACATTAGATTTATTAAATGTTTTATTTTCTTCAAAAGAAACTTTTTTCATTGAGTATGCATTACTTTTTGTAATTTTTTGATCAATAATTTTTTGCAATTTAAATCTCTCTTTTGAATACCAATAACCATTATAAATCAGCTCGGCATATCTTGGCATAATCAAATCTTTTTTGTGCATTGTTTCTTTATCCAATGTCACTGACTCAATAGCTCTATGGGCATGAATCAAAAGTGTTCCGCCTGGTGTTTCATAAACTCCTCTTGATTTAATTCCAAGAAATCTATTTTCAACTAGATCAACTCTTCCTATGCCATTTTTTCCAGCAATAAAATTTAATTTGGTAAGAATGTTTTCAGGATTTAATTTTTTTCCATTTATTCCAACAGGGTCACCATTTTTAAAATTAATTGAAATAAAAGTTGGTTTATTCGGTGCTTTTTCAGGGGAAGTTGTTCTTTGGAAAATAAATTCTGGAGCTGAATTTTTTGGGTTCTCTAAAATTTTACCCTCAGTTGAGGTATGAAATAAATTATCGTCAACAGAAAAAGGGGGTGCACCTTTTTTATCTTTGGGGATAGGTATCTTATGTTTTTTTGCATAATTAATTAAATCGCTTCTAGATTTTAATTTCCAAATTCTCCAAGGTGCAACAACTTTTATCTTTGGGCCAAAATAGTAATAGCCTAACTCAAATCTGACCTGATCATTACCTTTTCCAGTCGCTCCATGAGATACTGCGTATGCTTTAAATTTTTTTGCGACTCTTATCTGGTCTTTTGCGATTAATGGTCTTGCTATAGAAGTTCCTAATAAATAAACTCCCTCATAAATCGCATTACCTCGTATCATTGGAAAAACGTAATCTTTTACAAAAAGATTCTTTAAATCTTTAATTATGATCTTTTTAACACCAAATTTTTTAGCATTATTGATTATTTTTTTTCGATTAATTTCTTGGCCTATATCAGCAGTGTAACAAATGACTTCTGCATTATAATTTTCTTGAAGCCATTTTAGAATTATAGATGTATCTAAGCCGCCTGAATAAGCTAAGACAATTCTTTTTTTTGATTTCATTAATTAACTGCAAGCTTTTTTTGCAGAATTATAGGCCTTTGTGAATCCTAATAATGAATAATGATCTATGGTTTGTGAACCTTTTTCATTGTAACCAGTAACCATAATTCTTGATCCTTTTTTCATAACTTTAACCATTATGTTTTCTTTTTTATTACTCGTCATCCAAGCAAAACCCTGTTGTTTAATATCAAATTTAAATTTGTTATTTCCTGAAGTTGCTAAAACAGTATTATTTTTGTTAAATTCATATCCAGCAGTTGCACTTATCTCGTTAGAAATTTTTTCATTCGGTCTGAAAGTAACAAATAATCTAGCATCTCTTTTATTAGTTTTTGGTGCTTGTAAAACAGGGGTAGATTGAGCAAAACAAACTTTACCAGAACTTTCTTGGATTACTAATGTTTCCCAATCTTTGAACTTACCAACTTTTTTTATATCAGCTAAACTAAATGTAATTGGAATGATTAAAAATAAAAATGTGAAGATAAATTTTTTAACTATGGACATGGATTAGGGTATTTTTTTTGAATTTTATTAATATCATTTATTATATCGCTGTTTAAATTTACATTTACACTTTCTATATTTGTTTTCAACTGTTCCATTGTCGTTGCCCCAATAATAACACTAGTTGTGAAATGTTGAATTTCACAGAATTTTAAAGACATTTGAGTAAAATCTAAATTATATTTTTTTGAAATTTTGTAGTATTCATCAATAGCTTTTTGACCATTTTCATTTTTATATCTNAAACCTACATATCTAATTTTTCCTTGTTCAATAAATTTTTTTAAACTTTCTAAAATTTCTTCAAAAGGTGTCCAATCTTTATCATTTTCGTCATGCTCATAACCGTAATCACCAAAAAAATTTGTGCTTCTTTCAGGCCAGTGAAGTTGATATAAATCAATATAGTCTGTTTTTAATCTCCTTAAACTTTCATCTAGTGCTTCTTTAATTTTTTTTTTACCAAAACTATTTCCACCACCTCTAATATATTTGTTCGATGTGTTTCCACAAACTTTAGTAGCAAGAATAATGTCATTCCTTTTTTTTGTTTTTTGAAACCAATTACCAATTATTTTTTCAGTTTCTCCATAGGTTTCTTCTCTCATTGGAATTGAATATATTTCAGCAGTATCCCAAAAATTTACTCCTTGGCTTAAAGCAAAATCCATTTGTTCAAAACCCTCTTTCTCTGAATTTTGTTCACCCCAGGTCATTGTACCGAGACAAATTGTACTTACATCTAGATCAGTATTTCCTAATTTTTTATAATTCATTAATATTTTACAATATTAGTCATTTATTGTTTTTTTTGATATCTTGAATAATTAATAAAAGATTATATATATTACCCCATGGAATTTAATAAAAAAGGTATACTAGGCAGAGCAAAAGAGGCTGCACAACAATCAACAGCAGTAACAGATGAAGGCTTAAGAGCCTACATGTTAAAAGTATATAACTATACAACTATATGGCAACGGGAATCCTTATGACAGGGATAATTGCCCTTATAACTTTCAAAATGTCAGTTGTGACTGATAGCTCAGGATCTATAGTTGGACTAACTCAAGTGGGTAACGCGATCTATATGTCAGGGCTAAAATGGCTAGTAATGTTAGCTCCGCTTGGAATCGTGTTTTACATGAGCTTTGGCATTAATAAAATGAGTGCAGCTAAAGCGCAAACAACTTTTTGGATTTTTGCTGCATTAATGGGTCTGTCTCTTTCGTCAATTTTATTAGTTTATACTGGCATGAGTATCACAAGAGTATTTTTCATTTGTTCTGCAACTTTTGGAGCAATGAGCATATATGGATATACAACAAAAAGAGACCTAACAAAATTAGGATCTTTTTTAATGATGGGTTTAATTGGTATTATTATCGCATCAATAGTTAACATATTTATGAAGTCTTCAATGATGTATTTCGTAATTTCTATTTTGGGTGTTTTAATTTTTGTAGGACTTACTGCTTACGACACACAAAAAATTAAAAACATGTATGCAGCTAGTGACACGGGTGAATTAATGGGCAAAAAAGCTGTAATGGGTGCATTAACGCTTTATTTAGACTTTATTAATTTATTTATCATGTTGCTAAGACTTTTTGGTCAAAGAAGATAATTTAAAGTTTTTTCCAATTAATATTTTTCAATAGATTATTTAAATCAGACGAATTTCTAAATATTTTTCCATTTGCATCGGTAATTAAGTATTTAAGATTTTTATTTTTTGGCTTAAAATTTTTGCAAATCTTATACAGAGCATTTTCTGTAGTATTTTTAAAAACACTAAAACCAACTTGTTTGCTTGAAATATTAAGTCCATAGTCTTTCCATGATCCTTCAGAAACCATTTTAGCGTATAAGTCTAAAATAATCTTTAATTCATCTTTTTCAAAAAAATGTTTTTCTTCAATATTCTTTTTATTAACATTATTGATTATTAGACGTAGATTATTATTCATTTGTTTTATACTTATTTATTAAACCTATTTGAAAAGCAGTGAATATAAATGTAATTGGTAATAGTCCCCATACTTTAAAATTTACCCAAAATTCTTCAGATTGAGTTCGCCAAACTATTTCGTTTAGAATAGCTAGACCAAAAAAGAAATATATCCATCTTTTATTTAATATCTCCCATCCTTCATCAGTTAGAGAGACAGAGTTACCCATTAATTTTTTTAAAACGGGTTCATTTGTAAAGTACCTTCCAAATATCAGAGCGAATGCAAAGAGAATATTTATAATTGTTGGTTTGACATAGATAAAAACTGGATTATCAAAGTAAATTGTTAAGCCTCCAAATAAAGTAATTAAAACTCCACTTAACAAAGGAATCTTTGGTATTTTTTTTTCTAAAAACCAAACAATAGCTAATGCAATTATTGTCGCAATAATAAACGGGGGAATTGCAATTTTTAAGTCTTTTCCACTATCGTAGTAGTAGTAAAAAAATATTACTAGAGGTCCAAAATCTGTTAAAAACTTTAAAAAAGATTTGTTCACAGGCAAGATATTAACATAAATAATATTTTCATAGAAACTTTTAATTTTTCTTATTGATTTTTGTTTTTAAATACCCATACTAAATTTGATGGGAATACAAAAAGCTAAATTTTCAATTGGAGATATAGTGAAACATAAACACTTCGACTTTCGAGGTGTAATTTATGATGTTGATTTTGAGTTTAATAATTCAGAAGAATGGTATCAATCTATACCAAAAAACGTAAGACCAAGAAAAGATCAGCCTTTTTATCATCTGTTAGCTGAAAATGATGAAATTACATACGAGGCATACGTTTCTGAGCAAAATCTTCTTGTTGATGACTCAGGTGAACCAATTAAACATCCTTTAATTGAGGAAATTTTCTCTGGAAAAAAAGGATCTAGCTATTTCAAGCTATCTAATTAAATAAATCACTTTTTTAACACATTTAGCTCAAACCTTTGACACAGCAATTTGCTTTTATAAGGTTAATTCTGATCAAGGGTGCTACTTATTTACCCTTCGTTATTATCTCCCTCTGGCATTCTTGATCAGGCAGTTTTTTCATAATAAATATAATCTCATATATGTTTAAATATTTTGAACCGAATAAAATTTTTTCAATAACATCAAAAGCTCCTAAGTATGTATTATTTTTATTTATTGTCATTCTTTCAATAGGATTAACAGAGGCGTTAATATTATCTCCTGAGGATTATAAGCAAAGTCACTCTGTCAGAATAATGTATGTTCATGTTCCAGCAGCTTGGATTTCGCTTGGAATTTTTTCAGTTATTACTTTTTTATCTATAGTTGGATACATTTTTAAAATAAGAAATTTTTTTTTAATCGCAAAAAGTTTGGCACCCTCTGGGTTGGTATTTAATATAATAGCTCTTGTTACTGGTTCCATATGGGGCAAACCCACATGGGGAACTTGGTGGGCTTGGGATGCAAGAATAACTTCAATGTTAATACTAGCACTGTTTTACATAATGTATCTTGTTGCATGGAGAATTTTTGAAGATAATGACAAAGCATTTAAAGTCACGTCAATTATAACAATTTTGGGAATTATTAATGTTCCTATAATTAAGTATTCAGTAGATTGGTGGAATACATTGCACCAACCAGCTTCAATCAACATACTCTCGAAGTCTTCAATTCACATATCAATGCTGTTTCCATTAATGACAATGACTGCGGCATTTGCCCTATTTTCTCTACTGATTTTTTTAATGAAATATAATACAGAACTGATAAAAATTAAGAATAAAGGGTTAGATAGATTATGATTGAAAATTTATTTTTTATGAATGGATATGGGCTGTATGTTTGGTCAGCATTTTCGTTTACTTTAATAAGTTTTTTGACACTTTTTTTGGTTATCAAAATTCAATACAAAAAAGAAAAAAATAAATTTTTAGCAAAATTTGGATCTTTAGATTCTGAGAGAGCAGCTTTTGCAAAATCTCAAAGTATAAATAAAGAAATTTTGTCAAATACTTCAAACATTTAACTTTTGAAACATGTATGGGCGAAAAGTTAAATTAAGATTTTTTTTTATATTATTAATAATAACAACCTTAACGTTATCAGTCTTTTTATTGGTTAAGTCTTTAGAAGAAAACGTTATTTTTTTTAAGTCTCCAACAGAAATTAAAACTTTAAGTGAAATTGATAAAAAGAAAATTAGAATAGGTGGAATGGTTAAAAAAGACTCTATAACTATGATTTCGAAAGAAATTAAATTTATTGTTACAGATTTTAAAAACGAGATAAATGTTGTTTATTCTGGGGTCGTACCTAATCTTTTTGCTGAGGAGAAGGGTGTTGTTGCTGAGGGATATTTAAAAGATAAAAATTTTTTTTTAGCTACAAAAATTTTGGCTAAACATGATGAAAATTATATGCCGCCAGAAGTTAAGGCAGCATTAGAGGAGAAATAAATTTGGCGAGTTTGATAGGTTCTTATTCATTAAGTTTTGGACTTCTTTTTTCAATTTTAATTATTTTTTTTTCAGTTAAAAATTTAAAAGATGCTGAAATCTTAGATAAAAAGATAATAACTTTTACATTTATTCAATTTTTCTTTGTAGTCATAAGTTTTTTTGGATTAATTATCTCTTTTATTAATTCAGATTTTAGCAACGAAACTGTTTTTAATCACTCTCATACAACTAAACCATTATTTTATAAAATTTCAGGAACTTGGGGTAATCATGAGGGTAGTTTATTGTTATGGTTGCTAGTATTAACTTTGTTTATTTCAATTTTTTTAATTAAATCTAATCAACAGCCAAAAAAGTACAGAATTTTTACCTTATTATTTCAACAAATAATAATTGTAGGTTTTTTTATTTTTTTGATTGAGACTTCAAGCCCATTTAATTATATTTTTCCAACACCAAATGAGGGTTTAGGCTTGAACCCAATTTTACAAGACCCTGCTTTAGCAATACATCCACCAATTTTATATTTAGGTTATGTAGGTTCTTCAATAATTTTCTCGTCAGCTCTTGCTGCCATGGTTACATCATATGTTTCGAAAGAATGGGCAAAGCATATTAAAAAATGGGTTTTAGCGTCTTGGGTTTTTCTTACATTAGGAATTTTACTTGGATCTATTTGGGCATATTATGAATTAGGTTGGGGAGGTTTTTGGTTTTGGGATCCAGTTGAAAATGTATCTTTAATGCCATGGTTTGCGCTAACAACTTTACTTCACTGTATTTTAGTTTTGGAGAAGAAGAAAATATTAACTTCATGGGCCATGATACTGTCAATTGCAACTTTTGCTTTGAGTATGAGTGGTACTTTTTTAGTAAGATCTGGAATTTTAAATTCAGTTCATACATTTGCTAATGATCCAGAGAGAGGTTTGTTTATATTAATTTTTCTTTTTACACTTATTTTTTTATCTATTTTTATTTTCATTTTTTTTCATTCAGAAAAAGAAAAATTAGAAAATAATTTTTTTTGGCTAAGCAAGGAGACATCTATTTTAATTAATAATTGGTTTATGATGTATTTTTTATCAGTAGTTTTAATAGGAACAATTTATCCAATATTTCTAGAAGTTATAACTTCGAATAAAATATCCGTTGGACCACCTTTTTATAACAAACTCATATTACCTTTCTTAATTCCATTTTTAATAGCTATGGCAATAGGACCCAATCTTAATTGGGTTAAATCAGATTTTAAAGATAAGTTTTATATGACCATATTTTTAATAATATCTTTTTTGTTATCAGCAGTAATAATTAAACAATTTGATATAAATTTCTTGATGAGTATTTTATTTAATAATATTTTTTCTAATGAGGTAATTACTAACCTTAAAATTGGTGAAACATTTACCGCTGAAAAATTCACGATAAACTTTGAGAACATTGAGCAAGAAGATGAAAAAAACTTCAAAGCAATTATAGGAAAATTTAATGTACAAAATTTGGATGGGTCATCAGATATCCTCAATCCTGAGTTAAGAATATATAATCAACCAAATATAATTACGAGTGAGGCTGATATTAAAACTAACTTACTCACAGATAAATTTATGACTATGAATTATGTTCAGAACCAGGAATATTTTAATGTTAGATATCAAGTTAAACCTTTTATGATTTGGATATGGATTTCAGTAATATTAATAAGTTTAGGTGGTTTTTTAAGTTTTTTTAAAAAAAGATATGAAATTTAAATTTATTCCATTAATTTTAATCTTAATTTTTTTAATTACTTTTGTAATTTTTTTCAAAGGTTTAAAAAATTCAAATATTTATACTCCGAGCACCAAACTAAAAAAAGAAGTTCCATCATTCAAGTTAAAATCTTTTGAGGATAATTCTATTGTTATCTCAGAAAAAATTTTTAAAGAAAATGATTATTATTTTATGAACATTTGGGCATCATGGTGTATCCCCTGCAAGGAGGAACATAAATTTTTAATGGAGTTAAAAAAAGACGACAAAATTGAATTAATAGGATTTAATTATAAAGATAACTTTACAAATGCTTCAAGTTTTTTAAAAGATTTGGGTAATCCCTACGATATAATTGTATCAGATAAGGATGGTACAGCCTCAATTGAATGGGGTGCTTATGGGGTGCCAGAAAGTTTTTTGGTATATCAAAATAAAATTATAAAAAGATTTATTGGACCAATAAACAATGAGGATTTATTAGAAATTCAAAAAATAATTAGATGAAATTTATTAATATATTCTTGATTGTAGCTATAATTTTAAATTTTAATTTCTTAAAGGCAGATGAAATTAAAACTGAAAATAAAATAGCAAAAAATTTAAGATGCTTAATTTGTCAAGGCCAGTCAGTGTATGACTCAGATTCAGAATTCGCGATAAGTCTAAAGTTAGTTATTAAAAAAAAAATCCAAGAAGGTCTAAGTGAGGATCAAATATATAATTTTTTAAAAATGAAATATGGAGAATGGATATTGTATGATCCTATTTTCAACAGAAATACCTATTTTTTATGGTTATTGCCTATCTTGATATTCTTAGCGGGTGGTGCAATAATCATTAAAAGGTTTTATAATAAAAAATAATCTTAATTAGGTACCATGAGTTTAAAAAGAATTTTTTTAGTTTTATTAATTTTGACTTTACCTTCAAAGTTAATTGGAGATACTGATATTGATGATAACAACCATCAATTCAATCTATACTTTGGGAATTTTGATTTTAGTGATGACAAACAAAAAGCAACATTGCTAGGTTTCCAGCACCAAAATGAAAATTTAAATAGAAATACATTTTTAGGGAATATTTCTCCTGTAACAGGAGGTTTTATAACTGAAAATTCTGCAGCATATATTTACACAGGTGTGGAATGGAATATGGACATGGGCCCATTTTTCTTCACTCCAAGCTTTACTCCTGGATTTTACCATGAAGGCGATGGAAAAGATCTTGGACATGTTCTTGAATTTAAGTCAGAATTACAGCTTTCTTATAAAACTACAGATACGACAAATTTTGCTGTATCATATAATCATGTATCTAATGCTAGTTTAGGAGATAAAAATCCTGGGGCAAATAGTTATATGTTTAACTTCCTCAAAAAGTTCTAAATAAAATTTATGAATTTAAAAGATTGCCATAATTTTAGTGACTTTAGAAAATTAGCTCAAAAAAGACTACCATCACCAATCTTTCATTATATTGATGGTGCAGCAGATGATGAAGTTACATATGCTAGGAATACTAGTGCATTCGACGATGTGGATTTAGTTCCTAATGTTTTG
>LULJ01000785.1_pt1 | contig 11349 bp, 7 predicted proteins | sample 728171 | NCBI WGS metagenome assembly LULJ01 (sample SAMN03860292, study PRJNA289734) | marine metagenome | biome: seawater column; feature: ocean; material: water; isolation source: Red Sea water column Station 169 - depth 25m | place: Saudi Arabia: Red Sea | collected 2011-10-15 | depth 25 m
AGGCTACACTGCTTTGACTTGTTATTATAAAAATACCTAGATCCCCTGTTCTTGAGATATGTGTTCCACCACAAAGCTCAAGAGAAAAATCATCTTCACCAATAGATAACACTCTTACTTGATCTTCATACTTTTCGCCAAATAAAGATTCTGCACCTGAATTCTTAGCATCTTCTAAATTCATTATTTTGGTGCTTACAGCTGAATTCTTAAGTATTTCTTCATTTACTAAATCTTCAATCTTGGATATCTCTTCGTCTGATAAAGATTCATCATGAGAGAAATCAAATCTAAGTTTGTGCTCATCAACAAGTGAACCCTTTTGCTTAACATGATCTCCAAGCACCCTTTTTAGTGCAGCATGGACTAAATGGGTAGCAGAATGATGAGCTTCAGTTTTCTCTCTTTTTTCTTTATTCACATTAACTTCAATTTTATCATCAATTTTTAAGCTTCCTTTGTCTAACTTTATAAGGTGCATAAAAACTTTTCCAGATTTTTTACAATCTAAAATGCTGCCCTCGGCATTTTTAGATTTAAACCAACCTCTATCACCAACCTGCCCACCTGACTCTGCATAAATTGCAGTCTGGTTAAGTGCTATAAAGTACTCTTGTGGCTCATTAGCAAGCTCAACTTTTTCATTTTTATTCCAAATTGCTATTACATTTGAGTCTGAAGACATATGTTCATAACCAATAAAATTTGTTTCCTTCAAATCCTCTGCAGTAGGAATCTTTGATACAAACGAACTGGATGCCTTTGACATTTGTTGTTGAGATTCCATATTCTTCTTGAATCCTTTTTCATCAATATCAATTCCTTTTTCTCTTGCAATATCAGCCGTCAGATCAAATGGAAAACCAAAAGTATCGTGAAGCTTAAAGGCCAAATCTCCTGAAATAATTTCTTTATTCCCCTTTGCAAGAGTGGAGTCCAAAATCTGAATACCTTTATCTAGGGTTTGTAAAAACTGAGTCTCTTCATTTTTGATGAGTTTTTTAATTCTTTCTTCGTCATTTTTTAGTTGTGGATAAGCATTATCCATCGCGTTAACGAAAGTTTTAACTAACTTATACATAAAAGGCTTATCTGCCCCTATCTTGTAGCCATGTCTAATAGCTCTTCGCAAGATCCTTCTGAGAACATAGCCTCTTCCTTCATTAGACGGAAAAACATCATCTGAAATTAAGAAGCATGAAGATCTAAGATGGTCAGCAATTACTTTGTGGGAGACATCTCCAGCACTTCCAAGCACTTTTTCTGATTCTTCAATTAGATTTGAAAATATATCAGTTTCATAGTTTGATCCTACTCCCTGCATTACTGCAGCAATTCTTTCTAGTCCCATTCCAGTATCAACTGATGGCTTTGGTAAATCATGCAGCACACCATCTGAATCTCGGTTGAATTGCATAAATACTAAGTTCCATATCTCTACAAATCTATCGCCCTCATCTCCGTCTTCACCTGGCGGTGTTCCTTCATATTTATCTCCATGATCAAAAAAGATTTCTGAGCAAGGGCCACAAGGTCCAGTATCAGCCATCGACCAAAAATTATCTTTATCTCCAAGCTTCGCAATTCTATCCGGATCAATGCCAATCTTATTTATCCAAATTTCTTTTGCCTCGTCATCATCTTTATAAACTGTAATCCATAACCTGTCTTTATCTAGTTTGAGAACATCAGTTAAAAACTCCCATGCAAAAACTATAGCCTCCTCTTTAAAATAGTCACCAAAGCTAAAGTTCCCAAGCATTTCAAAAAAAGTATGGTGGCGAAGTGTATAGCCTACATTTTCAAGATCATTATGCTTACCCCCAGCACGAATACATTTTTGGGAAGTGGTGGCTCTGGAATATTTAAGTTTTTCTTGGCCTAAAAAAACATCTTTAAACTGAACCATACCTGCATTAGTGAAAAGCAAAGTTTCATCATTGCTGGGTATGAGAGAACTTGAAGAAACAACATTATGATCCTTGCTTTTAAAGAATTCTAGAAATGCTTCTCTTATCTCATTGGTATTCATTTTTTTTCGTATCTGCCACCTGTAAGTGCATTACTAAAAATATTAATTAAAAATGAAAAATATGTCATAAGAAAGACTAATACCTTGTATCTTTTACTTGGGATAGAAAGACGCTTGCCAGCAAACATTGCATCAAGGCCTTCTCTAGCTACTCTCTCAGCAGTTAATTTCATAAATGCTGGAACTTTGTCCATTTGCTCTTGAGTGCCAGATGCAGAATGGAATTCAGTAACTGTATAACCTGGGCAAACAGAAGTTGATGAAATGCCCTTACGTTTGTAATTTATATTTATGGAATCACTAAATCTATTCATAAATGTTTTAATTGGTCCATAAAGAGTCTGAATTGCGGATGGTGGAGCAAAAGATGCCACTGAAGAGACAATCATAACTTTTCCGCCGCCCCTTGCTAGAAGATCGGGTACAAACTTTTTTGTTAAAGCTATTACTGATATTGCTAGCACTCTGAGGCTTTTTTCTTCATCTTCCATAGGAACTTCATGAAATGGTTTTGGCAACCCATAACCTGCATTATTGATAAGAATTTCTACGTCATAATTATTATTCTTACAAAATTCATGAATTTGATCTGGTGCATCAACTTCAGCTAAATCAGCTGTGATGTAATCAACATTTACTTGATACCTGCTTCTAATTTCTGAGGCCAGTTCTTGTAATCTATTTTCTCTTCTAGCAGTCAAAATAATATCGTGACCTCTTTCAGCAAGCTGTATTGCTATTTCTTTTCCAATTCCCGCTGAAGCCCCTGTAACTATTGCATATGACATTTAAAAATCTCCTTTTTTATATCTTTTATAATTTTCAACATAAAATTTCGAGTTTAAAGTTGGTAGTTGTTGCTCTTCCTCCGATAACTCTCTTTTTACCTTAGCTGGAATGCCCATAACCATTGAACCATCAGGGATTACAGCATTCTCAGTAATTAAAGCTTTGGCTCCAATTATGCAGTTTTTACCTATTTTTGCACCATTTAGAATGACTGAATTGATTGGTACATTTAAAGCCAGGATCTGTATGAATAATAGAACCTTCTTGAATGTTTGACCCTTTCCCTATAGAAATAGGCTCATTATCTCCTCTTACTACGCAATTAAACCAAATACTTGCATCTGTATCTAAGAAAACATCACCAATGACGGTAGCGTTACTGGCAATCCAGAAATTTTCGTCCCGCATTTTAGGTTTTTTTCCATCTAATTCGTAAATCATCGCTTCCAGTCCAATTTTATTCCTGCATCAAAATAATCATTAACAAAAATTGCTGTGATCATTGCAGTAAGTCCCCAAATCTTAAATCCATTATAACTCCATGATGGTGATTTGAACTTAATTCCATCTCTTTCTAATTCTTGCCAAATAATATTTTCTTCATCAAGTAAATATGAAATAGGGACATCAAATATTTCATCTATTTCATAATTCGATTTAAACGGTTGATTAGTTTCTAAAAATCCAACAACTGGATGAACTTCTACTTTATGTCTCGAAATAAAATAATCCATTTTTCCAAGAATCTCTAAATTTGTAGATTGGAGATTAATTTCTTCTTCACATTCTCTAAGAGCAGTCTGAAAAATATCCTGATCAATCTGTTCCATCATTCCACCAGGAAAACTGACTTCACCTGCGTGAGTTTTCATTTTCGATGATCTCAACGTAAATTTAATAGAAAAATTTTTGTCACTAATTTTTGATATCAAAATCATAACGCCAGCTTTTCTGTTTCCAGTAGTCGCATCATAATTAATATTACTTAATTTATCTTTTATTGAAGAAATCATTTAAGATAGTTTAACTTTTTTTAGAAAAAATATTGGTTAAGTTGTGAAGTATTGTTCAAATTGTGGAAGCTCAAATTTAGAATTTAAAATCCCTGAAGATGATAATCGCAAGCGATACTGTTGCAATGATTGCGATACAATTTTTTATACAAATCCAAATCTAGTAGTGGGCACATTATCAACATTTGATAATAAAATATTAATTGCTAAAAGAAGTATTCATCCGCGTAAAGATAAGTGGACCTTGCCGGCAGGTTTTCTTGAAAATGCAGAAACGATGCAAGCTGGTGCATTAAGAGAAACATTAGAAGAAACTCAAGCTAAAGCTGAAATAATTAAGCCATATACTGTCATAAGTCTACCGCATATCAGTCAGATACACGTCTTTTATCTAGCTAGACTTCTTTCAGATTCCTTTGGACCAACCAATGAAAGTAGTGAAGTAAAGCTGGTTGAAATATCAGAAATTCCATGGGATGAATTAGCTTTCCCTACAGTTTCAATGACTCTAAAATATTTCGTTGAGGATTCAAAAAAAGACAACTTTGAATTTCGTGAAGAAGAGATTTTACTGAGCTAACTCACAAATTTTTTAGCATTAATAAAGATCTGCATCCAAGGAGAAAATTCTCCCCAAGATAATGGTTTCCATGAAAATTGATGGGAACGAAACACTCTTTCTGGGTGAGGCATCATGATTGTTATGTTTCCATTATCATTTGTAATTCCTGTAATTCCTGAAGGTGATTTATTTGGGTTCAATGGATATTGTTCAGTTTGATATCCAGACGAATCTACGAAGGTCATACAGATCTTTTCTGAATCAAAAAGTTTATTTATTTCATCTTCATTTTCAAAGCATGCTCTACCCTCTCCATGCGAAACAATAATTGGTAGCGACCAGTCTTCCATATCATTTAACAGCACAGATTTTGATTTTAGAATTTTTACCTGACTCAGTCTTGCTTCAAATTGATCGGAATGATTCTTTTGGAAACTTGGCCAAGAATCTGTTCCGGGAATTATTTCTTTTATGGAGGAAAGCATTTGGCATCCATTACAAACACCAAGTGTAAATTTTTGCTCGTCCTCAAAAAATTTTAAAAACTGTTCTTGAATACTATCATTAAAATTGATTGTGCTAGACCAACCCTTTCCTGCTCCTAAAACATCTCCGTATGAAAATCCACCACAAACAGCGAGACCATTAAATTGATTTAAATCTTTTTTCTGCTCTAACAAATCCTGCATATGAATATCATGTGCTTCAAAACCTGCTTTTATGAATGCAGCTGCCATTTCATTTTGTCCATTTACACCTTGCTCTCTTAAAATTGCAACTTTTGGTTTGTTTTTAAGAAAATTTAGTATTCTCAGACCTTTTTTAGGTTGCTTAAAGGAGTCATTTGTAAATAATCCAGTATTTGAGGTCTTTGAAATAAGATCAAACTCCGATTTTGCATCATCTTTATTGTCACGTATAGATTTAATGCGATATGAGACCTGAGACCAAGCCTGCTCAAGCTCTGCAATGTCTCGCGAGAACAATTTATCCTTATTTTTATCAAGAATATCAAAGTTACTTCCGCCGATTTTTCCTAAATACTGGAATATGAGGTTTTGAGAATGAGCTGATTGCTTTAATTCTTCTAATTTAGATTCATTAATTTGAATAACTACTCCGATCTCTTCAGAAAACAAGAATTGCTCTGGGGAAACCTGAAAATTATTATCCAGTGAAATCGAGCATCCTATTTTATTTGTAAAGCAAAGTTCAGATAAGGTGGTAAGGATCCCGCCATCAGAAATATCATGAAGCGCATGAATATTTTTTTTATTTATTCCACTCTGAATAAAATTAAATAAATTTAACAGCTCTTCAGATGAAATATCTGGTGTATCAGTAAATGAAGTTTCAAAAATATCTTGATAAATTGATCCATTCAATCTAAAAAAATTATTTGGTTTTACTAAAACCAAGCATGGATCTTCTAAGTTTTTATACTCTGTAGTTATTGATGTTCTTACATCTTGGACAGGTGCCATAGCTGAAATGATTCCTGTCATTGGACTTTTAACAGTAAAGTTTGTTTGCTCTTTTTCCCAAGTCGTTTTCATGGACAAAGAATCTTTACCAACAGGAATTGCTATTCCAAGGTCAATACAAAAGTTTGATAACGCTTCCACTCCTTTTCTAAGATTTAAATCCTCAATATTTTCTCCACATGCCGCCATCCAGTTAGCTGATGCTCTTATGGAGGAAATAGATTCAATTGGTACTGACATCATGTTAGTTACAGCTTCGGCTGCTGCCATTCGCATTGAGGCAGCTGCATTATGAATAGATAAAGCCGGTCTCTCTCCAATACTTATGACTTCTCCACAAACATCATCAAAAGATCTTAAGGACATAGCGTAGTTTGATGTAGGCACTTGCCACTTTCCAACAAATTGATCTCTTGCAACCATTCCTCCTACCGATCTATCACCGATGGTAATTAAAAAAGATTTTGAACCAACCGTTGGATGACTAAGAACATTTTCAGCACTTTTCTCAATATGTTTTTTAACAGACTCTTTTGCTTTTGGATCAAGCTCTGAAATATCTAAATCATTATCTGCATCTATTGCTATCTTTTGTTCAACATTAAAAACATTTTTTTCTTCTTGAACGACTTTCTTTTCTAGTGGCAGTTCACCAAACAGCATAGATAAGGGTACATCCACTGGATAGTTATTAGCACTTTCATCAAAAAGTCTTACGTATTTTTCAGTTGTTGTTTTACCTACAACTGCAAAAGGACAACGTTCTCTCTCACAAATTTCTGTAAATATTTCTTCATTATCAGAATGAATGCTTAAAACATATCTTTCCTGCGATTCGTTTGACCAGATTTCCATCGGTGACATTGAAAGATCTGCGCATGGAATGTCTTTAAGATTTATACTAACTCCCAGCTCACTATCTTTAGCTAGTTCTGGTATTGCATTTGAAAGGCCGCCTGCACCAACATCATGTATAAACTCTATGATGCTGGGATTTTTATTATTACAAGTATTAATTACTTCTTGGCATCGTCTTTCCATTTCTGCGTTATCTCTTTGTACTGAAGCAAAATCTAAATCCTCATCACTTTGTCCTGATGACATTGATGATGCTGCGCCGCCACCAAGACCAATCAGCATTGATGGACCGCCTAAAACAATTACTAAATAGTCCTCACTAATTTGTTTTTTAAAATTATTCCTATCAACAATCTCTCCGATTCCACCCGCCAGCATAATAGGCTTGTGATAACCATATGCTGTTGAATCTTTGAATGTAGTTTCAAAACTTCTGAAGTAACCCAATATTGATGGACGACCAAATTCATTATTAAATGCTGCACCGCCAAGGGGTGCATCAATCATTATTTCAAGCGGCGAAGCAATCCTTTCTGGTTTATTCTCATCATTCTCCCAAGGGCGAATAAAGTCAGGGAGTCTTAAGTTAGAAACATTAAACCCAACCAAGCCAACTTTTGGCTTTGCTCCCATTCCAGTTGCCCCCTCATCTCTTATTTCTCCACCTGATCCTGTAGACGCTCCTGGAAATGGTGAAATTGCGGTTGGGTGATTATGAGTTTCTACCTTTATAGTTGAATTAATCTTTTCTTGAATGAGCTCATAAGTTTGATCATCATTTACTGAAAGCCTTTTAGTATTAACACCTTCAACAATGGCGGCATTATCTTTATAGGCAGAAATAATATTTTTTGGCGACTCTTTACTGGTCTTTTTAATAAGCTGAAATAAAGAATCTTCTTTTTCTTCTCCATCCACTTGCCAGTCGGTATTAAAAATCTTATGTCTGCAATGTTCTGAGTTTGCTTGTGAGAACATCATGAGTTCAGCATCAGTAGGATTTCTATTAATCGAATTATAAAAATCTAAGAGATAATCTATTTCATCATTTGAAATTGCAAAACCATATTTTGTGTTTGCATCCTCAAGAGCTTTTTTCCCACCAGAAATAATATCAATCTCACCTAGGCCTCTTTTATCTAACTCAAAGAAAAATTCTGCTAACTCTTCAGCTGTTGAGTAAATGGATTGAGTCATGCGATCAAAGACCGAGGAAAGATCAAGGTTTGAATTAGGTTCTAAGTTAGAAATCTTAAAGCCATAAAACCTCTCAATTCTGGATATTCCAACAATCCCGACATTTTTAAAAATATCTTCAGTTTTTGAAGACCAAGGACTAATGGTTGATCTTCTAGGTCCTACAAAAAAGTCAAATTCTTCTGCTAGCTCCTCGCAGCCAAGAATTCTTTTACATCTATCAAGCTCATTACAAGACTCCTCTGCACTAACTAAGAAAACCTCTTTACATTCAATAGTCGCTTTAGAATTATTTGAAAAATTGAATTCGTCAGTAAGCTTGGCGGCAGTTGCCGAAGAAAAGGCATTTCCCCCTGAGAAGATATTAATTTTTAAATTTGGCACTTATTAAAGATTTAAAAACCTTAATACAATTATAGGATAAAAACTTTGCTCAAACAGTAGCAATCTAGACTTCTATTAACTTTCTTTTAAGTTCTTTAATTTTATCTCTGCAATAAGCAGCTTTTTCAAACTCAGTTTGATTTGCATACTTATACATCTGCTCTTCTAGCTTATTAATTGATTTTGAGATTTCATCAGGATTTGACTCTTTGATTCTAAATTTCAGATCTTTCGAATAGTCTTGCGGTCTGTTTTTGGAGGCTCTTTTATTGACTCTGGCACCTTCCATAATATCTTTTACTTCTTTTTTAATTGACTGAGGTTGAATATTATTTTTTTCATTGAACTCCAGTTGGATATCTCGCCTTCTTGAAGTTTCAGCTAAAGCTCGCTCCATTGATCCAGTTTTTTTATCTGCATAAAGAATTGCTTTCCCTCTTAAGTTTCTGGCTGCTCTTCCTATAGTTTGGATAAGGGTTGTTTCAGATCTTAAAAAGCCCTCTTTATCTGCATCAAGAATTGCCACAAGGCTCACCTCTGGAATATCGAGCCCTTCTCTCAATAAATTAATACCTACTAAGACATCAAATTTACCAAGTCTGAGATCTCGAATAATTTCTACCCTTTCAACAGTATCAATATCTGAATGCATATATCTTGTTTTAATATCATTCTCATTAAGATAATCAGTCAAATCCTCTGCCATTCTTTTAGTCAAAGTAGTTATGAGCACCCTTTCCTTTAGCATTGCTCTCTCATTACATTCTCCAATCACATCATCAACCTGAGATGTAGCTGGTCTGATTTCAACTTCTGGATCTGTTAAACCAGTTGGTCTAACAAGAAGCTCAACTAAGTTATCATTCCTTTCTGACTCATATTTATTAGGTGTAGCGGAGACATAAATTCTTTGTGATGCAAGTAACTCCCACTCTTCAAATCTTAAAGGCCTATTATCTACAGCAGATGGAAGCCTGAAACCATACTCAACTAAGGTTTCTTTTCTTGATCTATCACCCTTATACATGGCGCCTATTTGCGGAACTGTCACGTGAGACTCATCAATGAAAACTAAAGCATTTTTTGGAACATAATCGAATAAGCAAGGCGGCGGTTCTCCTGACTCTCTGCCTGAAAGATATCGAGAGTAATTCTCAATTCCCTGACAATAGCCAAGCTCTCGCATCATTTCTAAATCATATTGCGTTCTCTCTTGAAGTCTTTGCGCTTCTACTAACTTATTATTTTCCTTCAAAAAGGCTAGCCTATCTTTGAGTTCCTCTTCAATTTCAGGAATGCATGCATTGATTTTTTCTCTGGGAGTTACATAGTGGGTTTTTGGAAAGATAGTAGCTCTTGGTGTTTCTGAAATAATCTCGCCTGTTAGTGAGTCGATCCATAGAAGACTTTCAATTTCATCTCCAAACATCTGAATGCGCAATGCTTCTCTCTCTGAGTCAGCTGGATATACATCTATAGTGTCCCCTCTGACTCTAAAAGTTGATCTTCTAAAATCAAGATCATTTCTGGTGTATTGCATAACAGATAGCTTCTTTAAAAGTTGCCTTTGATCAACTTCATCACCTCTGTCTAAATGCATGACCATCTCTAAATAAGACTCAGGTGCTCCCAATCCATAAATGGATGAAACTGTTGCAACAACAATTGCATCTTTTCTCTCTATCAGTGCTTTTGTCGCAGATAATCGCATTTGCTCAATATGCTCATTAATTGATGCATCTTTAGCAATATAAGTATCTGAGGCTGGGACATAAGCCTCAGGCTGATAATAATCATAGTAAGAAACAAAATACTCAACAGAATTATTTGGAAAAAAATCCCTAAATTCACCATAGAGTTGAGCGGCAAGAGTTTTGTTATGTGCCATGATTATTGCTGGACGCTGAGTCTCTTCAATAACTTTTGCCATAGTGTATGTTTTACCAGAACCCGTTACACCCAAAAGAACTTGATGGAGCAAACCGTTATCTATACCTGATACCAGACTTTTAATTGCCTCAGGTTGGGTTCCTGCTGGATCAAAACTACTTACTACTTCAAGTTTTTTCGTCATTTATTTCTTACTTATTAAATAAAAATTAATTATAATGCTTTTCACGCTCCCCTGTAGCTCAGCGGTAGAGCAGTTGACTGTTAATCAATTGGTCGTGTGTTCGATCCACACCGGGGGAGCCATAGTTGATTTATACTGCTACCATGAAAAAAATTTTCTCACTTTTACTACTTATTATATCTATGAGCACTTTTTCTGATATTTCAAATAATCCTTCCAGTTGGTATATCGTTACCGATCAAGTTATGGGGGGAAAGTCAGAATTAGAAGCCGGTTTTGATGATGGTGTATTCAGTCTAAAAGGATATGTAACCACTGTTAATAATGGTGGTTTCGTAAGGTTAGCCCACAGACCAGACAGCGTAGATAAAGAGGTTAAAGGTATTCGCTTTATGGCAAAAGGAAATAACGAAACCTATGAGGTTCATGTAACGATGCAAGGATTAAGAATGCCGCCATGGGCATATCATAGCTCAACATTTGATGTGACTTCTGAGTGGCAAATGTTTGAAATCAATTTCTCAGACTTCGAAAAAAAATCTGGCATGTCCCCGAGACTAAATCCTAGCAATATTAGAGATATTAGTTTTGCTGGGTATGGAAGAGACTTTGATGTCGATTTAAAAGTCAAAGAGATCTCTTTCTATTAAAATTTTAAGAGTTTTCTACAAAAAATTTTTTTAAGAGCTTAAATATATTTTCTCTGGTTCTTCGGAATTCTTTTTCTAGCTGTTGATCTGAATAACTATCGTTATCTGGGTCTTCATTTGCCCAATGAATTTTTTTTGCTTTGTTGTTAAGAGTTGGGCAGAATTCCTCAGCACACAAGGTAATTATGAAATCAACATCATTCATAAACTCCTTATCAAGATCTTCTAAACTCTTAGATTCATGATTTGAAATATCAATTCCTATTTCTTTCATGGTGCTAATTGCATTTTTATGCACTGAACCAC
>LULJ01003176.1_pt1 | contig 11309 bp, 10 predicted proteins | sample 728171 | NCBI WGS metagenome assembly LULJ01 (sample SAMN03860292, study PRJNA289734) | marine metagenome | biome: seawater column; feature: ocean; material: water; isolation source: Red Sea water column Station 169 - depth 25m | place: Saudi Arabia: Red Sea | collected 2011-10-15 | depth 25 m
AGATTTATCAAATCCTTATAATTGGTTTCTTATTTATATTGCTGGTACTTTTGGACTATTGGGTGCCTTTGATGATTACAAAAAAATAAAATTTAACAACTCAAGTGGTGTTTCCTCTAAATTAAAAATTTCAATCCAAATATTTTTAGCAGTTGTTGGGATATTAATTTTATATTATTCAGGCGTGTCAGATGAAATAGAAAATCTATATTTCCCATTTTTAAAAAATTTAGTTATTAATTTAGGTTGGTTTTTTATACCATTTTATATTTTTGTACTTGTAGGCTCATCTAATGCTGTGAACTTGACTGATGGTTTAGATGGTTTAGCAACAGTTCCAGTGATACTTGTAGCCTCATGCTTTGCATTGATAAGCTATGTTTCTGGAAACATGGTTTTTTCAGGGTATTTGCAAATTCCTTACATAGAAGGTGTTGGAGAGGCCTCAATATTTTGCGGCGCTATAATAGGGGCGTGCCTGGGTTTTCTTTGGTTTAATGCACCACCTGCAAAAATTTTTATGGGTGATACTGGGTCACTTTCTTTAGGCGGATCATTAGGAGCAGTTGGGATTATAACTAAACATGAAATTGTTTTAGCAATTACGGGTGGTTTGTTTGTTTTGGAGGCTATATCTGTAATTGTGCAGGTTATTTCATTTAAATTGACTGGAAAAAGAATTTTTAGAATGGCTCCAATACATCATCATTTTGAGAAAAAAGGATGGCCAGAGTCAACTGTTGTAATTAGATTTTGGATTATATCTATAATTTTAGCATTAATAGGAATTGCAACTCTAAAATTGAGATAATGAAATTAAAAGAAAATTTTTTTTATAAAAAAAAAATTTTAATTTATGGATTAGGAAAATCTGGAAGTGCTTGTTTTGACTTTTTAAATAGAAATAATGACCTATTAGTTTTTGATGATAATTTTTCTATAAAAAATAAAAAATATAGTAATTACTTTTTTTCTCCAGATAGAATAAAAAAAATAAATTTTGATTATATTTTTTTAAGCCCTGGAATTGATATAAATAACTGTATTTTATCTAAGTTTTTAAAAAAAAATAAAATCAAAATAATTAGTGAGCTAGATATTTTTTATAAAACATATCCAAATTTAAATAAAATTACAATTACAGGAACAAATGGAAAATCAACTACATCTAAATTAATTTATGAAGTTTTAAAATACCATAAAAAAGATGTTAGATTGGTTGGTAATATTGGAAACCCAATTTTAAAAGAAAAAAATATAAAAAAAAATACTATTTTTGTTATTGAGGCATCATCCTATCAAATCGACTACAGCAAATATTTTGAAACTAATATAGCCCTAATTTTGAATATAGCCCCCGACCATTTAGAGAGGCATAAAACTTTTCAAAATTACGTAAATGCTAAATTAAAATTAATTAACAAACAGAAAAAGAAATCAATAGCGCTAATCGAAAAAAATAACGGGCTAATTAGAGATATTTTAAAATCGCAAAAGGTTAAATCTAAAATAAAAAATGTAGACTTTAAAGAATATGATAGTTTTTACAAAAAAATAAAAAATAATTATTTTAAAAATTTATCAAACATAAAAAATCTATCATTTGTATTAGCGCTTTCTAATATCTTAAAACTCGATAATTCCAAAATTTTAAAGGTAGTAAACAGTTTCAAAGGATTAAATTATAGACAACAGATTGTTTATAATAAAAAAAAATTTTTGATAATTAATGACTCAAAATCAACATCATTTTCATCAACAGTGCCATTGTTACAATCATACGAAAATATCTATTGGATTTTAGGAGGTTTAGCAAAGAAGGGTGATAAACTAAATTTAAATAAAAAATATTTTAAGAAAATAAAAGCTTATATCTATGGAACTAACAAAGCATTTTTTTTAAATGTACTGAAAAATAAATGCAGATTACATTCATCAAAAAATCTAAAGGATATTCTTTCTAAATTATTTTTAGATATTAAAAAAAATAAAAATGGAAAAAAAACTATTTTATTCAGCCCTGCAGCAGCTTCATTTGATCAGTTTAAAAATTTTGAGGAAAGAGGAAGATATTTTAATCAACTGCTTAAAAAATATATAAATGCATAGATTTTTTGAAAATTTTTATGATTGGTGGAAGAATATAGATAAATTTATCCTTTTTCTTATTTCAGTTTTATTTTTTTTAGGTCTTTTCTTCTCTTTAGTATCGACATCTTTAATTGCTTCTGACAAACTTGATACGAACTCATATTACTTTTTTATCAAACACTTAATTTTTATTGGGTTGGGAGCTTCAATACTATTTTTTCTCTCAATTTTAAAAGAAGATATCTTGATTAAAATCTCATTAATCCTTTTTTTTATCACACTAGTGTTTCTTTTAATGGTTCCATTTGTGGGTATAGAAGTAAAAGGATCAAAAAGATGGCTTGATTTAGGGGTTTTTCCACGCTTTCAACCTATAGAATTGTTAAAACCATACTTTATAATTTTAGTCTCGATCATGCTCTGTTTAAATAAAAATATTTTTTACAAATATTTATTAAGCGGCATTGTTCTTTTGCCAGTTATACTCCTATTAATCTCACAGCCCGATCTTGGCCAGACGTTATTAATTACCATGGTATGGTTAACGCTTATATTAAAATAAGACTTTTATCTTTTTTGAATACTAGTAGTGGAAATAATTACCAAGCGGATCGAGCAAGTGATGCAATTTCTGGTGGAGGATTTTTTGGTAGAGGGATCGGTGAAGGAACATTAAATTCAAAAGTTCCTGAAGCGCACACAGATTATATAATCTCTGTTATATCAGAAGAGTTTGGAGCTATTATTGTAATTTTGATAATGATTTTATATTTAGTCTTCTCTTATAATGTGATCAAAAAAATTAATAATACTATTTCAGAAAAAAATAAATTAATCTTAATTGGATGTGTAACATTGATATTGTTACAAACATTTGTACATGTTGGAGTAAATATTAGATTGTTGCCTACTACTGGTATGACCCTGCCATTTTTAAGTTATGGTGGCTCATCTATAATTAGTACAGCTTTAGTTTCAGGTATAATACTTAACTTAACAAAAAGAAGATTGTCAGAAGTATGAAAAAAATTTTAATCGTAACAGGTGGCTCAGGTGGCCATGTAATACCCGCTCTTACAATTTTTGATCATTTAAAAAATAATTTTGATGCTCGTATAGCCACAGATGAAAGAGGTGCTAAATTTATAAATAAACAAAATTACGAATATAATTTAATAAAAGTACCAAACTTATTTAGTAATATTTGGTCTCTACCATTTAAATTATTTAAATTTATTTATGTAATGTTCGAGTCATATAATTACTTAAAAAAAAATAATATAAGCAAAATTATAAGCACAGGTGGGTATATGTCCTTTCCATTTTGTTTTGCATCTTTATTTTTAAATTGTGAGATTGTTTTATTTGAACCAAATAGTGTGATTGGACGGTCAAATAAATATATGATTAAAATTGCAAAAAAGATTATATGTTACGATAAAAACTTGAAATTATTTCCCAAAAAATATTGTGGTAAAATTGCATTGATTACTCCAATTTTAAGAAAAGAAATTTACGAAGCAGAAAAAAATCCTCAACATTTACAAAAAAAAGTTATTAAAATTTTAATAGTTGGAGGAAGTCAAGGATCTATTTTTTTTGATAAACAAATAACAAAATACATTTTGGAGTTATCAAAAGAACTAAACATTGCAGTTAAGCAACAAGTTTTAAATATAAATGAAAGAAAAAGAATTAATGATTATTATCAAAAATCTAATTTTAAATATGAATTATTTAATTTTGATGAAAATCTTCATACAAAAATTAATGATATAGATATCGCAATTACAAGATCAGGCGCCTCTGCAATTGCAGAATTAGCACATTTAAACATACCTTTTTTAGCAATACCTTTCCCATTTGCTAAAGATAATCATCAATTTTATAACGCCAAAGTATATGAGGAAAATAATTGTTGTTGGTTAATAAAACAAAATGATCTTAACAGCATGAATTTTATAAATTTATTTAAAGATAAGAAAGTTCATGAAGAAAAAAAAAATAATTTATCAAAAATTACTAACCAAAACAGCTGGAATAATGTAAATAAAAAATTGATAGACCTTATCAATGAAAATTAATTTAGGAAAAAGAGAGCTAATTCACTTTATTGGAATAGGCGGTATAGGTATGAGTGGCTTGGCTTTAATAATGAACGGTCTTGGTTTCAGAGTTCAAGGTAGTGATATTTCAGAAAATAAGAATATTGATAGATTAAAACAAAAAAAAATACCAATCTTCCTAAATCATAATAAAAAAAATTTAAAAAATAGTACTGTTCTTGTAATTTCAACAGCAATAAAAAAGAATAATCCTGAATTAGTTCAAGCAAAAAAATTAAAGTTACCAATATATACAAGAGGAGAAATGCTTGGTCATATTGTTTCTTTAATGAAAAATATTGTAGTCACAGGATCTCATGGAAAAACAACTACAACATCATTACTGTCTAGTATATTTGGAAACGCGAAATTGGATCCAACCATAATTAATGGAGGAGTTTTAAATTCATTTGGTAACTCAGCTAAACTTGGAAAAAGTAATTGGTGCTTAATTGAGTCTGATGAGTCTGATGGAAGCTTTTTAAAAATACCTTTTACATATTCTATAATTACAAATATAGATGCCGAACACCTGGATTTTTATAAATCTCTTGAAAATTTGAAAAAAAATTTTTCAAGCTTTATAGAAAAAACTCCCTCACTAGGGAAAACTTTTTTATGTATTGATGATAAAAATATTAAAGAAGTAATCAAAAAAACAAACAATAAAAATTTTTATACATATGGATTATCAAAGGATGCAAACTTTAATATAACAAATACTTTGCAAAAAGAAAAATACTCTGAATTTAATTTAAAAATAAAAATACCTGGCAGTAAAAAAGAAATAAAAAAAATAAAGATACCATTGATTGGTATGCATAATATCAAAAACGCAGCTTCATGTGCTGCTGTTGCTTTTTTAATTGGGATAAATGATAAGACTATCAAAGAAGGTCTAAAAAATTTTAAAGGTGTGCAAAGAAGATTTAATTTTCTTTTTAAAAAAAATGATGCATTATTTTTTGATGACTATGCTCACCATCCAACAGAAATATCTTCTGTACTCGAGGGAGTAAAAGAAGTTTATAAGAAAAAGGAAATTATATGCATATTTCAGCCACACAGAATATCTAGAGTAAAAAACCTTAAATTTGAATTTTCTAGATCCTTTAAAAAAGCAGATACTGTAATTCTTTGTCCAATTTATAAAGCAAGTGAAAATATTAAACTCGGTTTTGCATATGAAAAATTTGCAAAATTAATAATTAAAAATTCAAATGTTAGTCTTATTAAAATTGAGAATGAAGATAGTCTAAAAAAATTAATTAAACAAACGGGCTATGGTGAAAAAATTTATATAGGAATGGGCGCTGGAAGCATTTCTAATTGGATGAGGAATTTATAAAAACAAATTAATGCAAATTGATGACTTAAAAAAACTGCCAATTAATGATGATGAGCTTCATTTCGATTATGATTTAAAAAAATTGAATTGGTTTAATATTGGAGGAAAAACAAAAGTTTTTTTTAAGGCAAAATCTCTAACTGGATTAGTAAATTTTTTAAAGTTTAATTATAGAGGTTCCAATTTATCAAAAGATTTAATTTTTCTAAGCGCAACGTTTGAAGGAAAAAAAACTGAGCAAAAAAAAATTTTACAAACTATGGAGCAAATGAAAAATAGTAAAGATAAAGCTCAACCTACTAAAATTAAAACTGGAGGAAGCACATTCAAAAATCCCATAGATCAAACTTCAAAAAAAGTTTGGGAGTTAATAAATGAGTCAGTGCCAAATTCTTTGAGTTTTGGAGATGCAATTATATCAGAAAAACATATGAATTTTTTTGTAAATAAGAAAGATGCAAGCTTTAAAGATATGAAAAAATTAATTTATACAGTTCAAGAAAAAGTTCAGAAAAAAACTGGCATTAACATTAATCCAGAAATAATTATTGTAGAATGAAGAAAAAAATTTTAATTATCGCAGGTGGTTATTCAAATGAAAGAGAAATAAGTTTAAAAACTGCAAGAAGTGTTTACTTAGAATTAAAAAAAAATAAAAAATACATATTAGATGTCGCGGAACCTGACGGAAATTTTGTAAAAAAAATAAATACTTTTAAACCTGATATAGCTTTTAATTTACTTCACGGAAGATACGGAGAGGATGGTTATATACAGGCTATACTAGAGTCACAAAAAATTAAATATACTCACTCTGGTGTTTTATCTTCATCTCTAGCTATAGACAAAGAAATTTCAAAAGAAATATATATTAAAAATAACATCCTTACTCCTAAGTATATTAAATTTAAATTTAGAGATTTTAATGAAAAAAAAATTATTCAAGAAGTTCAAAAAAAACTCAAATTTCCTGTTGTAATTAAACCAATTAATGAAGGATCAAGTGTAAGTGTTTATATATGTAAAAAAAATAATTTCTTAAGTAATTTGAAAAAATTGAGACATTATGATGAAATATTAATTGAAAAATTTATTCCAGGTAGAGAAATACAGGTAGCTATTCTTGGAAATGAAAAATTAGGTGCAATTGAACTTAAGCCAAAGAGAATGTTTTATGATTATGAAGCAAAATATAATCCAAAAGCAAAAACAGAACATATTATACCTGTAAATATAAGCAAAAAAAATTATGATAAAGTTACATCTATCGCATTGAAGGCACATAAATTGCTAAAATGTAGAGGAGTAACCAGGTCAGATTTTAGATTTAATAGAAATAAATTTTACCTCCTGGAGACTAATACTCAACCAGGAATGACATCTTTATCATTGGTTCCAGAAATAGCTAAATATAGAAATATATCTTTTGCACAATTAATAAATAAAATTTTATTAGATGCGTCTATCAATAAATAAAAAAAAAATTTATTTTTATTTATTTATATTCGTATTTCTAAATACAATTTTTAATTTTAAGCAAATGAGTAAATTTTCAAATATATTTAAATTAAATGAAATCAGTATAAATGGATTAAATTTAGATGAGGAGTATTCATTAAGAAGTGATTTAGAATTATTTATAAATCAAAATATTTTTTTAATTAACAACAATCAAATGTATTCGATTTTAGATAATATAAAACATATAGAAACTTTTAAAATAAAGAAAATTTTTCCATCAGAGTTAAATATAGATATCAAAAAAACAAGTTACGTGGGCAAAACCATGAAAAATGGCAGAGTGTATCTTATAGGAAATAACAAAAAATTTATTGAACAAAAAAAAATTAATATTAAACCAAATGTTCCTTTTGTATTTGGTAATTTTTCGATCGAAGAATTTTTAATTTTACAAAATAACTTACGAAGTAATAGTTTCAACTTAGATGAAATTAAAAGTTATTATTATTTTAAAAGTAGTCGATGGGATTTAAATAAAGAAGATAATATAACAATTAAATTACCATTTTCTAATTATGAGCAATCTTTAAAACAATATAAAATTTTAGAGGATGAAGGCAAAATCTATAAAAATAGTATTGTTGATTTGAGAGTTCCTAAAAAAATTATTATCAGCTATAAATGAAGTAAACATGGATACAGTAATTGATCTTGGCTCTTCAAAAGTAAAAATTACAACATTTGATCAAAAAAAAAAAATTATTTCTCATTTATCAGAAAAAATCGATGATAAAGAAAACTTTGAAGAAATCTCAAGTATTATAAAAAAATTAATAAAAAATTCAGAAAAAGAAATTTCCAATCATATAGAAGACATTAATTTATTGTTTGATGACTCTAATTTTTTCACAATAGATATATCAATAAAAAAAAGAATTGATCACATCAAATTACCAAATGACCTTAAGACTGAAGCTTGTCGAGAATGTACTCAAATTATAAATAGTTACTATAAAGATCTAAAAATAATTCAATTTTTTACAAGCTGTATTAAAGTAGATAAAATAAAATTAAAAAAAATACCAAATGATCTTAAAGATCATTCAGATATTATTTTTGAATTCAAATTTTTGTGTATATCTATCGAAAATTATTCTCATTTAAAAAATATTTTTTCTAAAAATAATTTAGAAATAAAAAACACTTTTTGTTCTAGTGTTGTAAGGTCTTTCAATTATATAAATAATTTTAAAAATGAAAAATATATCGCATTTTTAGATATTGGTTTTTTAAGAAGCTCTCTAATTCTATTTAGAGATGGCAGTTTACACTTATTTAAAAATATAACCGTAGGCGGGCAAAGTATTACAAAAGATATTTCTTATATAATGAAAATCGACCTAAAGGACTCTGAGGAGATTAAACATCTTTTTAATAAATCAGAGACAGAATTCTCTTATGCTAATGAAATAAAACAAAAGGAAGACAATTTAACAAAAAAATTAATTACAAAAAAAATATCAATAGATTTATTGAAAAAAGTTATTTTAGCCCGTGTTGAAGAAATTTTTAATTTGTTGTTTGAAGATGTTAAAATTTCAGAAACTATAGATAAAGATGAGATTTTGTTAGTTTTGATAGGCGGTGGAGCTAAGTTGTTTGATAAAAATTCTTTTAACTTTGAAAGCTCTAATAATTTCAAGGACATAATTTTCTATGACGAAACAGATAAAGAGATTTGCAAATCAGGTTTGGAGTATGCTTTAAAATACAACCTAGAAAAGGAATTTTTGAGAGATTTTTTAATCTTTTCCAAAAAATATAGTTGTATTTTGTTGTAATAATACTTGTATGTCTAATTAATCAACCATTTATTATAAGACTTGAGTGTCTTTATTAACTCAAAAAACTTTAAGCAAAAAATTCTCAGTTAGTGGAATAGGTATTCACACTGGTGCCAAAGTTCACATGAATGTTTTACCTGCATCAGCAAATACAGGTATAGTTTTCAAAAGGATTGATTTAAAAAATAACAACTTAATAATACCTAATTACAATAATGTAATGGATGCAACACTGTGCACTACGGTATCAAACCAATATGATGTAAAAGTTTCTACTATTGAGCATTTGATGGGAGCATTTTACGGTTTGGGAGTTGATAATGCTATTGTTGAATTAGATTCACAAGAGCTTCCTATAATCGACGGCTCAGCAAAAAAATTTGTAGAATTAATTTTGAAAGCTGGTTTTAGAAATTATGATGATCCTATCAAGTTAATAAAAATTGAAAATAAAGTAGAGCTTAAAGAAGGAAACAAATCAATTTCAATTGACAAATCAAATGTTACTTCAGAAATTGATTTTGAAATAAAATATGAAAATCCAACTATACAAACTCAAAGAAATAAAGTCAGTTTATTTGAGGATGATCTTAATGATATTTTTAACTCAAGAACTTTTTGCCTTTATGAAGATTTAAAAAAATTAGAGGAACTTGGGCTAGGTAAAGGTGGCAGTTTAGATAATGCAGTTGTTGTAAAAGATAATTCTATCTTAAATAAAGAGGGACTTAGAAATAATTTAGAGTTCGTTAATCATAAAATTCTTGATTGTATGGGTGATCTTTATTTGTCTGGTTATAGAATAATTGGATCAGTAAAATGTTCTCAAGGCGGACATAGCCTAACAAATAAACTATTGAGAAAATTATTTGCAGATAAAAAAAATTATTCTTTGATTGAAATTAAAGGAAAAAACCTTCCACATTCGTTTGCAAACAGAAGTCAATTAAGATCTATTGCTTAATAATTAGAAATTTTCATAAATTCTGCTAAATTTTTGAATGCCTTTATTTTACAAAATTGCAATTTTGATATTTTTTCTAAATCTTAATTCTTGCACTAAAAAAGATGAAAAAATTTCAATAGTAGAAGAAAAGAGTTTAGAGACGCAAATGATCGATGCTTATAACGAGGGACTTGAGGAGTTGGAAAAAAATGATGTAATTTATGCAGCAAGAAAATTTAATGAAGCAGAACTTCTTTACCCTCAATCTGTCTGGGCTCCAAGAGCAGCATTAATGGCTGCCTATGCATATTTTTCACAATTATATTATGATGATACAATTATAGAATTAGAAAAATTTCTGCAAAAGTATAAAAATCATCCCAGAAGAGATTACGCTTATTACCTGTTAGCCTTAAGTCATTACAATCTAATAATTGATGAAACTAAAGATTTAGAAGAAATTCTCAAAGCTGAAAAATATTTTAAAATTATAATTAAAAATTATCCAAATACAGAATTTGCAATAGACTCAGAATTTAAACTTGAACTTATAAAAGAAATACTTGCTTCAAAAGAAATGTACCTTGCAAGATATTATGTAGATAGAGAAAAATGGATACCAGCAATTAATAGGTTTAAAACAGTAATTAATGATTATGAAACTACCATATATGTAGAGGAGGCTCTTCATAGATTAGTTGAATTACATTATAAGTTAGGTTTAGTAGATGAGTCTAAAAAATATGCCTCTTTATTAGGTTATAATTACCAATCGAGTGAATGGTATGAGGAAAGTTATAAAATTTTAAATAAGAATTATGTTAAAACAGCAAAAAAAGTAGACCTAGAAAAAGAGCGGTCAATATTGCAAAAATTTAAAGATCTACTTAAATAAGTTGATCAGATGAATAAGGAAGTTGAAAAAATATATAAAAGAAAAATTAAAGAATTCCAAAAACATAATAAATTATATTACGACAAAAGTACTCCAGCTATTTCTGACAGTAAATTTGATCAACTTAAAGCAGAAATAATAAATTTAGAAAAAAAGTATTCTTTTTTAGCAAGCGAAAATTCTCCATCTAATTCTGTTGGTTTTAAACCTTCTAAGAATTTCGAAAAATTTAGGCATAAAGTACAGATGTTATCTTTATCCAACGCATTTGACAGAAAAGATTTAATTAATTTTGAAAAAAAAATTCTAAATTATCTAAATGAAAAAATTTCATTAGAATATAGTGTTGAACCGAAAATTGATGGTATTTCTGCATCTTTGACTTATTTAAATGGCAATTTAATTTATGGTGTTTCTCGTGGTGATGGAAGTGAGGGTGAACTGATAACAAATAATTTAAAAACTATTAAAGATATTCCACATAAAATTTTAAAAAAAAATATTCCAAAGGAAATAGAAATAAGAGGAGAAGTTTTTATTGAAAAAAAAGATTTCGAGAAAATAAAAAATAAATTTGCAAATCCGAGAAATGCAGCCTCAGGTTCGCTTAGACAAAAAG
>LULJ01000675.1_pt1 | contig 11299 bp, 12 predicted proteins | sample 728171 | NCBI WGS metagenome assembly LULJ01 (sample SAMN03860292, study PRJNA289734) | marine metagenome | biome: seawater column; feature: ocean; material: water; isolation source: Red Sea water column Station 169 - depth 25m | place: Saudi Arabia: Red Sea | collected 2011-10-15 | depth 25 m
CCGACGATAAGAGCGATAATCCAACCCATAACAATCCTCCTGTTCAAATCCGCCGCCGGATCGCACCACAATGTGCGTCTCGATCATGCGGTGATCCGCGGGGGAGCGCGGAAGTCATGCTTGAACAGGCTTCGAAACGACGAAAGGTTCCCCGAGCTCTCGCTCCGGAAACCTCTCGGACCGCGAAACGGCGGTTTTCGGTCAGTATTTCAATTGGCGTTCGTAGAGATCGCGATAGTGCTGGATCCGGGTTACTCTGAGGCCCTGCATTCCCGAACGATCGACGGCGCGCTGCCAGGAGGCGAATTCTTCCAGCGTGAGGTCATAGCGTTCGAGCACTTCGTCGATCGTCAGCAGGCCGCCATTGACCGCCGCAACCACTTCGGCCTTTCGCCTTACCACCCAGCGCTTGGTCTTGGGCGAGGGAAGATCCGCCAGCGAAAGCGGCTCGCCGAGCGGGCCGATTACCTGTGCGGGGCGGATATCCTGGTTCTGCATCATGTATCGTCTCTATCGCCAAGCGCCGCGTCGTTTGCGACTGCAACCGGTCTACGCCTGCTGAATTTGCCACGGCTTAAAACATCGTGGTTAACGCCCCGTTTGTCGTCACGATCCTTTCGCCCGGTCTCGCCCGCCGCTGGCTCACCGCACGGCGCTTCACCGAGATGGACGCTGAACGCGGTAAAGTTTGCGGGGCGGGGTCGCGACAATTCGCGTCGCAGCTCGCGAGTCGCTTCCAGCCGCGCGACCAGATCGGTCCAGCGCAGATGGCGGAGAACCGACGATTCCTGGGCTTCGTCCAGCCCGGATGGTTTGATGTGCCCCTCGAACATGGCCTCAGTCTATAGGGCCGCGTGGTAAACGATCCGTGAAACCTTTCTCGGTGCCGCGATTTGGCGTGCGGGCGGTTTCGCAAACCGGCTGCGACGTGTAAGGGCCGCCGGATCATGAACGCCCCGGTTTCCTTCCCTTCCCCAGCCCTCGCGCCTGAGCGCGCAGCCGCCCTGTTCGATCTTCCCCGCGCGCCCGCGGACTGCACGATCGTGGTCGCCATGTCGGGCGGAGTCGACAGTTCGGTCGTCGCTGCGCTGGCCGCCGCGAGCGGTGCACGCGTGATCGGCATCACCTTGCAGCTTTACGATTACGGCGCGGCGACGGGTCGCAAGGGCGCATGCTGCGCGGGCGACGATATCGCCGATGCGCGCGCCGTAGCCGACCGACTCGGCATCGCCCATTACGTCCACGACCATGAAAGCGCCTTCCGCGAGGATGTGGTCGAAACCTTTGCCGACGAATATCTCGCCGGGCGCACGCCGGTGCCCTGCATCCGCTGCAATATAGGCCCGAAATTCACCGATCTGTTCGCGATGGCGCGCGAGCTGGGGGCGGATTGCCTCGCCACCGGCCATTACGTGCGCCGCGTGGATAGCGAGGCCGGACCGGAATTGCACCGCGCACACGATCCGGCGCGCGACCAGTCCTATTTCCTCTATGCGACGACCGAGGATCAGCTCGCCTATCTGCGCTTCCCGCTCGGCGGCCTGCCCAAAAGCGAGGTGCGTGAACTGGCCGAGGCGGCAGGCCTGCGCAACGCGGCCAAGCCCGACAGTCAGGATATCTGCTTCGTGCCCGACGGCGATTATGCCAAGATCGTCAAGAAGATGCGCCCCGAAGGCGGCGTGGCGGGCGCGATCGTCCATGCGGAAACCGGCGAGACGCTGGGCGAGCACAGGGGCGTCGTCCATTACACGGTCGGCCAGCGCCGGGGCCTGGAGATCGGCGGCCAGCCCGAACCGCTCTACGTGGTCGGTATCGATGCGGAGCGGCGCGAGGTCCGCGTAGGCCCCAAACGCCTGCTCGCGGTTGGGTCCGCGCGGATCGTCGAGACGAATCGCATCGGCCCGCTGCCGACGGAGCACTTGACCGCCAAGGTCCGCAGTCTCGCCAAGCCGGTTCCGGTAATGCTCGAAGGCCCGCTGGGCGACGACGCGGCGGTCACGATCCGCTTCGCCAATCCAGAATACGGCGTTGCACCGGGCCAGGCCGCCGTCCTCTATCACGGTGAGCGCGTAGTCGGCGGCGGCTGGATCGATTCGACCGAGCCTGCATGAGCCGACGCGGCGCGCCGCGCGGCAAACCCATGCCGCCGCTTGCGCTGATCCTGCTAGCAGCTTTCATCGCGATACCCTTCGTCCTCTATTTCGTCCCCAATCGCTGGTGGTACGGCGAGTTCGGCCCGCCGCCGCGTTTGGTTGTGGAAATGCTTGTGCCGGGCGTGACGGCGGATGCGCCCCCGACAGTCGGGATGCGCCTGGAGCCTTCGGGATTCGGCACCGTCACCGACGCACCGAGAGTCTTGGCGGAACGTGCCCCTCCCGGCAGCATGATCGGACAGACCTCAGGCGATACCATCGCTCCCGACGTCGCGCGCTTCTTGCGCGGCGTACCTCGGGAGCGGTGGGAGAATGTCCCCGAAAAGCGGATTACGGTCTGTACCCTCGAAGGACCGCCATCCTATTCCGGCCGTATCGTGCTGATCGACGGCTGCCTGCGCTTTCAGGACGCAAGATCCGATCGGCCCGGCCCTTTGGTCCTCGGCATCCCCAGCGTCCACCGCGATCGCGCAGGCTATCTTGCCGTGGGGATGCGCAATGGTGGCGAGGAGTACGAAATGAGGGTCGGCGAACCGGAAGGCGTATATCTCGGCGTCGGCTGCTCCAGGGATCGGCCCGTTCAGGCCCCGCCTGAGATCGCTCGATCATGCGGAGTCGCCACGATGCGCCGCTTACAGACGATAAAGCGCAGGCCGATCTGTTCGGCGGAAGATCGAGCGCAAATCGAGCAATATCGAAGGGAAAGCGGCTTAACCGCGGAACTGAATGAAGCCGCAAAGCGTGCCTGCCGGGAACAAAGAACGCCCGAACGCCTCTGCCCCCTCCGATGCCGCCAATACCTCCGCCGCCGAATCTGTCCGACTGCCGCCTCGAACCGCCTCAGTCCTCCCAGGGGTCCAGCACGCAGCCATAGCCTTCCTTATATCGTGCGGTCGCGCTGGCCATCAGGGGGACGCTGGCCGTGACGCTGCGCGCCTCTTCGTCCTCGCTCAGCGAGATCATCTCCATCCCATCGAGCTTGTCCTTCTCGCAATCCTCAAGGCTGCGGCCTGCGACCTGGCGGCACGAGCAGGCGACGCGCGCGGCATAGGCGGTGCCGGCTTCGGCATTGCCGCTGAAACTGTCGCGCACATACCACCACCCCAGCGCCAGCAGCACGAGCGCTGCCAGAGCGATCCACGGCCAGGCGCGGCGCTTCTGCGTCATGCGGGATTTAGGCGTTGCCAAGCGGGAAATCTCCGTGCGAGTGACGCCGCATGTTCGTGCGGCCCAAGCCCCTTATCGCCTCCCTCGCCCTTGCCACAACCCTCGCCTTCGGCCTGACCGGGTGCGGCCATGCGGAGCCGGTGGGCGAGCCGCCGTTGAGCGAGGAAGCGCTTGGCGCGATCAAGGAAAATCCCGGCGCGCCGACTCGTCAGCTTGCCCGGCAGGTGGACGATCTGTTCACGATGGAGGGGTTGGGGGAAACGCGCGCCGTCGTCCTGATGCATGGCGGCGAAATCGCGGCCGAACGCTATGCGCCGGGTTACGACGCGGACACGCGCTTCGTCAGCTGGTCGATGGCGAAGACCATCACGGCGGTGATGATCGGGATGCTGGTGGCGGACGGGCGGTTGCGACTGGACGAGCCCGCCCCCGTTCCCGGCTGGCAGCGCCCCGGCGATCCGCGCAGCGAGATCACGCTGCGGCACTTGCTCCAGATGCGTTCGGGCCTTGATCATACCGAGGCGGGCCCGGTTCCGAACGAATCGAGCGAAGTCCGGATGCTCTTCCTCGACGGGCGCGACGATATGGCCGGCTGGGCGGAGGAACAGCCGCTCGAGGCCGAGCCGGGCAGCAAGTTCGAGTATTCGAGCAACACCACCGTCATCCTCGCCGATATTGCGGCGCGGGCGCTGACCGATAGCGAGGATCCCGATATCCGCCGCCGGGCAGTGGCGACCTATCTCCAGGCGCGGCTGTTCGAACCGCTGGCGATGACATCCATCGTGCCCGAATTCGACGCAGCGGGCACGCTGATCGGTGGAAGCCTGATGCATGCGACCGCGCGCGATTATGCCCGGTTCGGCGATTTCCTGCGCAACAAGGGCTCCTATCGCGGCACCCAGCTGGTCCCGCGCGCCTGGGTGGAAAAGATGGTGACGCCCAGTCCGGAGAGTCCTCAATACGGTTTCCAGACCTGGCTCAATCGCCCGGTGAAAGGCATGACCGGGGCCGAACACCCGCTCTTCCCCGACCGCGCGCCGCATTCGCTGTTCGCGATGATCGGCCATATGGGCCAATATGTCCTGATCTCGCCGAGCAAGAAGGTGACGATGGTGCGGCTGGGCCATTCCGACGCACCCCAACGCGAAGCGATGCTGCAACAGGCCGCCGATGTGATCGAGCTGTATCCGGAAAGCTGAGCGTTTCCCGTCAGGGTAGCAGGAAGCCCCCCTCCACCACCGTCACGCACTGGCCGCCCAGAATGGCGCGGTCGCCTTCGCGTCGGCATGTCGCATCGCCTCCGCGTCTTGAAGCCTGGTGCGCGGTGAAGCTGTCGCGTCGCAGCCGCTCGGTCCAGAAATGCGTCAGGCAAGCATGGGCGGACCCGGTGAAGCTGTCTTCATCAACACCGCCGCCAGGCACGAACACCCGGCTGACGACATCGGTCCGCTCGCCCGGTGCAGTGCAGATGAACTGATCGTCGCCCAGGCTTCCAAGCCCGCGCAGATCGGGATCGAGGGCACGGACCTGTTCCTCGCTTTCGAACAGGTATACGCCATATCCTTCGGGATTCAGCGATATTTGCCGAGGCTTCGATCCCAACAGGCCCACTGCTTCGGGCCATTCGCCGGGACTGGATTCGATCAGGGGCAGGCCGAGTTCATAGCCCGAATCGCTGCGCGCCACCTCCAGCACGCCCGCTTTGCGGGTGCGAAACGTGATTCTTTCGCCGCCGTCGCGTGCCAGCAGCACATGGCCGCTCGCCAGCGTGGCGTGACCGCACAGGCGGATCTCCATGGTGGGCGTGAACCAGCGCAGTTCCCAGTCCGCTTCCCCCGTCTCGTCCTTCACGAGGAAGGCGGTCTCGGCGAAATTGTTCTCTTCCGCGATCGCCAGCAGGGTCGCGTCGTCGAGCCATTGGTCGAGCGGCATTACCGCCGCCTGATTGCCGGCGAACGGGCGGTCGGCAAAGGCATCGACATGCCAATAGGGCAGGCGGATCATGGGCGCTTCTCCAGTTTCTCGAATTCATTGGCTTCGACGAGCGTGTTGCCCGGCGCATCGATCTGGCCGCGCGGATCGATATGAATGAACAGTTCGAGGCCGGGAAACGTCTGTTCCAGATCGTTCTCGACGCGCTCCAGCATGTCGTGCGCCTCGCGCACGGTCAGGTCCGGGTCCATCTCGATATGGAATTGCGCGATGTCGATATCGCCCGCAGTGCGCGTTCTGAGATCGTGGAGGCGCGAGAACCCGTCATGGCGCGCGACCACCTCGACCAGGCGGCGGCGTTTGTCCTCGGGCCATTCGGCGTCCATCAGATGCTCAATCGCCTCGCTGCCCGCGCGCCACGCGCTGCGCACCAGCCAGACCGCGATCAGCAGGCCGAATATCGGGTCCGCGCCGTTGAGGCCCAGAAGATCGTCGAGCACCAACGCTGCGATCACGGCGAGGTTCAGCAGCAGGTCCGACTGGTAATGCGCGAAATCGGCGCGGATCGCGACAGACCGGGTGCGCGAGATCACGTAACGTTGCCAGGCGAGCAGTCCGAACGTCGCCAGAATCGCGATGACCGAAACCGCGATGCCTTCCCCCGCCGCCTCGACCTCCTGTCCTCCGAGCAGATGTTCGCCCGCTCTCAGCGCGATACCCGCCGCCGACACCGCGATCAGCATAACCTGAACCATCGCGGCCACCGCTTCCGCCTTGCCGTGACCAAAACGGTGATTGTGATCGGCGGGCTTGCTGGCGAACCAGACCGCGAACAGCGTGATCCCGCTGGCGAGGAGGTCGAGAGTCGAATCGGCGAGGCTGCCGAGCATCGCGGTCGATCCCGTCCGCCAGCTCGCCCACGCCTTGAGCGCCACCAGGATCAGCGCGACCGTGATCGAGGCGATCGCGGCGCTGCGCGTCAGGAGCGCGCGATCGGGTGGCGTACTCTGCCTCACGGATAGAGCAGCGTGTCGGTCCAGCTCGCGTCTGCTCCCGCGCGCTCGAACACGCGACGATCGTGCAGGCGATTGGGCCGGTCGAGCCAGAATTCGATCCGGCGCGGGTTCAGACGAAAACCGGTCCAGTGTGCGGGGCGCGGCACATCGCCTTGTGGATATCGCTCCGCCAGATCCTCGATCCGGTCCAGATACGTCTGGCGATCGGGCAGAGGCCGGGACTGGTCGCTCGCCGCCGAACCGATCTGCGAATCGTGCGCGCGCGAATGGAAATAGGCGTCGGCCTCCTCGGCGTTCACTTCGCTCAACGGGCCTTCGATGCGGATCTGGCGACGCAGGCTTTTCCAGTGGAACAGCAATGCGGCCTGCATGTTGGTCCGGATTTCCCGGCCCTTGCGGCTTTCGGCATTGGTGTAGAAGGTGAAGCCGTCTTCCGAGCGATCCTTCAAAAGCACCATGCGTACCGACGGCGCACCATCGGGCGTCGCGGTGGCCAGCGCCATGGCGTTGGGATCGTTCGGCTCGCTCTCCTGCGCTTCGGCGAACCAGTCTTCGAACAGGGCGAAGGGATCGGTCTGCGGAATGGCACTGCGATCTCTATCCATCGCTCGATCCTTTTGCTGCGATGCCCGGCGCCCTAGCGGCAGCTTGCGCCTGTGAAAAGCTCTGGACGCTTGCCCTTGGGGCCCGCCCCACCTAGCTGACACACCATGGCCGATCCCTATTCCACCCTCGGTGTCGCGCGCACCGCCTCCGAAGCGGAGATCAAGAGCGCCTATCGCAAGCTCGCCAAGGAGCTGCATCCAGACCGCAACAAGGACAATCCGAAAGCGGCGGAACGATTCTCCGAAGTCACCAATGCCTATGATCTCCTGTCCGACAAGGACAAACGCGCCCGCTTCGACCGGGGCGAGATCGATGCCGACGGCAATCCCGCCAATCCGTTTGCGGGTATGGGTGGTGGCGGCATGGGAGGAGGCCGGGGCGGCTTCAATCCCGGCGGCCAGCGCGGTTTCCGCGCGGAAGACTTCCAGGGCTTCGGCGGTGGCGAGGAAGTCGATCTCGGCGACATTTTCGACGGGCTGTTCGGCGGTGGCCGTCAGCGGGGCAATCCGAATATGGGCGGCGGAAATCCGTTCGGGCAAGGACGCCGCGCGCCGCCCCAGCAGAAGGGCGCCGACATCGCCTATCGCCTGCGCGTCCCCTTCGTCGATGCCGCGACCTTGAAGCAGCAGCGGATTACTCTGTCCGATGGCAAGACAATCGATCTGAAGCTGCCGAAGGGCGTCGAAAGCGGCACGCAGATGCGCCTCAAGGGCAAGGGCCAGCAAGGCCCCGGCGGCGCGGGCGATGGATTGGTGACGATCGAGATCGAGAGCCACAAGCTCTACCGCCGCGAAGGCGACGATGTGCGCTTCGACCTGCCGATCACGCTCGATGAAGCGGTGAACGGCGGCAAGGTCCGCGTTCCCACGGTGGATGGCCCGGTGATGATGACGATCAAGCCGGGCACGAGCGGCGGCACCAAGCTGCGCCTAAAGGGCAAGGGCTTTACAAACAAATCCGGCACGCGCGGCGATCAGTTGGTCACGCTCGAAATCCAGCTGCCCGAGGATCTCGGCGAGCTGGCGAGCCGCCTCGAAGGATGGAAGGATACTGGCGACCCACGGGCCGGTCTCGGAGCGTAGGACTTGCCGCCCGGAAAACTTCCGCCCCCCGAGCACCGCGAGGTCCGGTCGCTTTCTCCCGAAGCGCGTCGCCAGCATGCCGAAACCCTGCAGGAACGCGTCGTCGACACAATCGGGCCCGGCACGCGCGCCTGGAATGTCGCCAAGCGTGCCGGGATCGGCACCTTCAACGACGGCTTCATCCATGCAGGCAACCTCGCCTATCTGGCGATGTTCTCGATCTTCCCCTTCTTCATTCTCGGCTCTGCGCTGTTTTCCCTGATCGGGGAGGAAAGCGAGCGGGCGGCAAGCATCAACGCGGTGCTCTATGCCCTCCCCCCGGTGGTCGGAAACGTGATCGAGCCGGTGGCGCGCGACGTGATCGAGGCGCGCAGCGGTTGGCTTCTGTGGTTCGGCGCCCTCGTCGCCCTGTGGACCGTGGGCAGCCTGATCGAGACGATCCGCGATATATTGCGCCGCGCCTATGGCACCGAACTGACCCATGCATTCTGGAAATACCGCTTGTTTTCGAGCGGCGTGATTCTCGGGGCAGTTCTGCTCTTGATGCTGTCGCTGATCGCGCAATTCGTGATCGGCGCGGCCCAGCAAGTCATCGACGCCTATTTCCCCGAACTGGTGGATCTGATCCAGGCGCTGCGCCTCTCGCGCATCGTGCCTGCGTTCGGCCTGTTCGGTTCGCTCTATCTCATTTTCTTCACGCTCACTCCGTCGCGCTATCGCCATCGCCGCTATCCCAAATGGCCCGGCGTCCTGTTCACGACTTTGTGGTGGGTGGCTGTGACGACCCTGCTGCCGATGGTGTTGCGCAGCTTCTTCACATACGATCTCACTTATGGAAGCCTTGCCGGAATCATGGTGGCGCTATTCTTCTTCTGGCTGGTCGGGCTCGGAGTGGTTATCGGAGCCGAATTGAACGCCGCGCTGGCGGAAACGCCCGAGGAAGAGATCAAATCCCTCGGCCATGACGACGATGATCGGCGCGCCGCGCTCGAACGGGACATGGCGGAGGAGCGCGAATTGGAAAAGGACGAAGCATGAGCGGATTGATGGCCGGAAAACGCGGCCTGATCATGGGCCTGGCCAACGACAAATCGCTGGCCTGGGGCATTGCCAAGGAATTGGCTGACCAGGGCGCGGAGATCGCGTTTTCCTATCAGGGCGAAGCGCTGAAGAAGCGCGTCGAACCGCTTGCCGCACAGCTCGGCAGCGATTTCGTCGATCGGCTTTTCAGACAAGAACGAATTGCGCGGCAAATATGTCGACACCAGCCTCGACAATTTCCTGATGACGATGAACATCTCGGCCTACAGCCTCGTCGCGGTGGCCAAACGCGCGGCCGACATGATGCCAGAAGGCGGATCGATCCTGACCCTGACCTATTACGGTGCGGAAAAGGTCATTCCGCATTACAACGTGATGGGCGTCGCCAAGGCTGCGCTGGAAACGAGCGTCCAGTATCTCGCCAACGATTTGGGCCCCAAGAACATCCGCGTCAACGCGATCAGTGCGGGGCCCATCAAGACCCTCGCGGCAAGCGGCATCGGCGATTTCCGCTACATCCTGAAATGGAACGAGCTGAATTCGCCGCTGCGCCGCAATGTCACGATCGAGGACGTCGGTGGCGCCGGTCTGTACCTGCTTTCGCGCCTGTCATCCGGCGTGACGGGCGAAACGCATCATGTCGATGCCGGCTATCATGTGGTGGGCATGAAGCAGGAAGATGCGCCGGATATTGGATTGGTTTGAATTAGGAGTGTTTTTCGTTCATTTACCGCCTCATAGAATGCAGGTAGCGCTTTCGACTTTCCCGTCGAACGGTCTTGGTAAAAACAGTCGTGTCGAATATATCAAAAGTTGAAGCTTACGCGGGGCAGATATTTTCCTCCGCCGTCAGAGATCTTCTCGCGCTTGATCGCTGGAAAAAGCGTGCGCTCGTCTTGTCTGCCGACGCAGTGACCTGTGCGCTTTCTGCGTGGTTCGCCTTTTCGCTAAGGCTTAGCGAATGGATGCCTTGGTCGCCGCCTTTGGTGACTTTTACCGCTGTTACCCTGCTACTTTTTCCGATCATCTTCTTCGCGACCGGCGCATATCGCCACATCTTCCGGTTTGCCGGATCCGGCACCATTCTCCAATTGGCGCATGCGGTCGGCATTCTCGCCATCCCACTGATCCTGATTTTCACCTTCTTCCAGTTCGACGGAATTCCGCGAACTATCGCGATCCTGTTTCCAATCCTGTTTTTTCTCCTGACCGCGATCTCACGGATCATGGCGCGATATGTATTAGTCGAGCTTTTCGGAGCGAATGGTGGGATCGAGGTCAAGCGGTGCCTGATCTACGGGGCCGGGGCATCCGGACAGCAATTGGCTTCCTCCATCAGGCACGATCCGGGCTTCTCTCTGATCGCCTATGCCGACGACGACATTCGTTTGGACCGGCAGCGTCTCGACGGCCTGACTCACCGGGCTGGACGTCAGCGTTCAATTGTTGCCGAGCGTGGCCGACCTCGTCGATGGAAAGGTGTCGGTTTCGGACCTGCGCGAGATCCGGATCGAAGACTTGCTTGGACGGACCTCGGTAGCGCCCAACGACTTGCTGCTGAGCCGCACCATTCGAGACAAGACGGTCCTCGTAACCGGAGCCGGAGGCTCGATCGGGAGCGAATTGTGCCGCCAGATAGTCCGTGCGCATCCCAAGCGACTGATCCTCGCCGAAGTAAGCGAACACAATCTGTATCTGATCGAGCGCGAGATGACCGGGTTTTCCGGTCTCGATGGGGTATCGGGACCCGAAATCGTCCCGCAGCTCATCAACATGGCCGACCGCCCCCAGGTCGATCGGCTCTTTTCGCGCTGGCGCCCAGACACCGTATTTCACGCCGCAGCTTACAAGCACGTGCCACTGGTGGAAGCCAATGTCGTCAGCGGACTTCGCAACAATATCGATGGCACGCTCAATGCAGGGCTTGCCGCAAAGGCCAATGGCGTCTCGCATTTCGTCCTGATCAGTACCGATAAGGCCGTACGCCCCACCAACGTCATGGGCGCGTCCAAGCGAGTGTGCGAACTCGTCCTTCAGGCGCTTGCCAAAACCCCGGACAAGACACGTTTCGCAATGGTGCGCTTTGGCAATGTGCTCGGATCGAGCGGTTCCGTCGTGCCGCAATTTGAGCGCCAGATCCGTGCCGGGGGGCCTGTCACGCTCACCCATCGCGACATAACCCGCTTCTTCATGACCATTCCGGAAGCGGCGCAGCTCGTCATCCAGGCTGGCGCGATGGCGGAAGGCGGCGAAGTCTTCCTGCTCGATATGGGTGCACCGATCCGCATCTACGATCTGGCGC
>LULJ01001849.1_pt1 | contig 11263 bp, 10 predicted proteins | sample 728171 | NCBI WGS metagenome assembly LULJ01 (sample SAMN03860292, study PRJNA289734) | marine metagenome | biome: seawater column; feature: ocean; material: water; isolation source: Red Sea water column Station 169 - depth 25m | place: Saudi Arabia: Red Sea | collected 2011-10-15 | depth 25 m
ACCTAAAGGCTGGCTTAGATACTTTAGTTTTAGCCTTGATCATAAAGTAATTGGGATTCAATACTTGGTTTGCGGTTTTCTCTTCTATTTAATAGGAGGAACCTTAGCGAGCGCTATAAGAATTGAATTGGCCAGCCCAATGTCTGATTTTATGCCAAGAGATGTTTATAACCAAGTTTTAACTTTACACGGGACAATAATGATATTCCTTTGGATAGTGCCTGTAGTTAACGGTGCTTTTGGAAATTATTTAATTCCATTTTATGTAGGTGCTAGAGATATGGCATTCCCAAGATTGAATGCTGTAGCTTTTTGGTTAATTCCTCCTTCAGGTTTGATGCTGGTAGCAAGCTATTTTGTTGAGGGTGCTGCTCAGGCTGGATGGACGGCTTATCCTCCTTTGAGCATAACTACTCCTCAATCGGGACAAATTATTTGGATTCTGAGCGTTCTATTACTTGGAGGCAGTTCTATATTTGGTGGAATAAACTTTATCGCGACCATTATCAAATTAAGAAGGCCAGGATTAAAACTTATGCAATTGCCAATGTATTGTTGGGCAATGCTTGGAACAAGTCTATTAGTTGTTTTGTCAACTCCTGTTTTAGCAGGCACTTTAATTCTACTTAGCTTCGATATCATCGCTAATACAGGTTTTTTCAATCCTGTTTTAGGTGGCAATGTCGTAGTTTATCAGCATTTATTTTGGTTTTATTCTCATCCAGCTGTATACATTATGGTCCTTCCTGCCTTTGGTTTAGTTAGTGAAATACTTCCTGTACATGCTAGAAAACCACTTTTTGGATATACAACAATGGTTTTTTCAATAATGGGGATAGTAGTTTTAGGTTTAGTTGTTTGGGCGCATCACATGTTTACGAGTGGAACGCCCCCTTGGATGAGATTATTCTTTACTATCGCCACAGCATTTATTGCTGTTCCGACAGGTATAAAATTTTTCAATTGGGTTGCAACATTATGGGGAGGTAAAATTTCCATCAATAGTGCAATGTTATTCTCTTGCGGATTTATTATAAATTTTGTTTTTGGAGGTATTACAGGAGTTGCTTTGGCACAGGTACCTTTCGATATTCACGTACATGATACCTATTTCGTTGTAGCCCATTTTCATTACATAGTTTATGGAGGGACTGTTTTTATTATTTTCTCTTCAATTTATCATTGGTTCCCCAAAGTAACTGGGAAAATGCTCAATGAAAAATTAGGAATTTTACATTTTATCATTACCTTTATTGGATTTAACTTGTGCTTTGCTCCTCAACATTGGCTTGGTTTAAATGGAATGCCAAGAAGAGTTGCAGAATATGATCCTCAATTCCAGTTCGTTAATCAAATTAGTAGCCTTGGGGCTCTTTTGATGGCTATAAGTACAATTCCTTTTTTAATTAACGTATTCCTTAGTGTGAGAAATGGAAAAAATGCTGGAGATAACCCTTGGAATGCTCTTACACCTGAATGGTTAACATCTTCTCCACCTCCAGTTGAAAATTGGGAAGGAGAAGCTCCATTAGTTGAAGAACCATATGGTTATGGTAAAGAAATTTCTGAACAGAAATAAAAACATATGACAACACTAGATAGCTCAAAAGAAATTCAAAAAAATAATTCTGAAGTTAATGAAACACATGAAGACTTCAGAATGTTTGGTCTTATAACTTTCCTAATTGCGGACGGAATGACTTTTGCTGGATTCTTTGCTGCTTATTTAACTTATAAAGCAGTAAATCCATTACCTGATGGTGCTATTTATGAATTAGAACTACCAATACCTACACTCAATACAATTTTGTTACTTGTTAGTAGTGCAACTTTCCATAAAGCAGGCAAAGCACTTTTAAAAGATAAAAACTCAGATTCCCAAAAATGGTTATTTTTTACTGCTTTTCTTGGAATTATATTTTTAATATGTCAATTATTTGAATATTTTCATTTACCTTTTGGATTAACCGATAATTTATTTGCAAGTACTTTTTATGCTCTTACTGGTTTTCATGGATTACATGTCACTTTAGGCACTTTAATGATTTTAATTATTGCTTGGCAAGCGAGAATCAAGGGCGGAAGATTAACTAGTCAAAATATGTTCCCTTTGGAAGCTGTTGAATTGTACTGGCATTTTGTAGATGGAATATGGGTTATTTTATTTATTATTTTGTATCTTTTATAAAAAACTAAATTTAAAAAATTAAATATATTTTTTATTAATTTATATTGCCACAGTTCTCCTTTTTAGTAAGAATATATAATTAGAAATTTGTCAGATAATGCTAGAAGGAAAAGAACTTCTTGAAAAAGCAAAATTATTAAGTAAAAAATCTGAAGATGAGATAGCAAAAGGTTGTGGGTACGTAGGTCCAAGTGGAAGAATCTTAAGAAAAAGTTTTTATAGGGCGCTTATCGAAGCTAAGGGTTACAAAATAGGAAATGGTCGTCAGGGGAAAAATGGTAATAGAGCTTCAAGAGGCAGACAGACAGAATTCAAAACTAAAGTTCATGGCAATGGGAACCTATTAATTGGTCATGCCTACACCAAAAAATTAGGTCTAGAACCTGGTCAGGAATTTAAAATCGATCTTAAAAAAGAGTCAAAAACAATTTATCTAATTCCATTAAATTAAAAAATATATTTTACCAACCGTTTTCTTTAAGCCACTCGGAAGAAATATTATTAGAAGATAAATCTTGATTACTATTTTTATTAAATAAAAGTAATTTCTCTACATATTTAATTAGTGCATCTGCCTCAAGGTTTACGCTGTCACCGATATTTAATTTATTCAGATTTGTGTTATGCCAAGTATGAGGAATTATCGCAATAGTAAATATTTCTCCTTCCTGCTCATATTTTGCAATCGTAAGACTTATACCATTTACACAAATACTCCCTTTATTAACTACATATTTTGAAAAATTATTATTTTTCCACTTTATTGATAAGAGCCAAGATTTCTCTAATTTTTCTATATTCTCAACTGTTCCAAGGCCATCAACATGTCCGCTAACTATATGCCCTCCTAGACGGTCAGACACCCTAAGAGCGGGCTCCAAATTAACAATCTGATTAAGGTTCGACTTTACTCCTAAAGTTGTTTTTTTTAATGTCTCCTCACTAACATCAACAGTAAATTTATTTTGAAAAATCTCTTTAACTGTCAAACAAATTCCATCAACAGCTATGCTGTCACCGATTGCCATATCAAATAAATTATCTAGAATTTCAATTTCTAAAATATTTTTTTCTTGTCTTAGTTTTCCAACTGATTGAATTATTCCTGTAAACATAGATTTAAGAAAAATATTTTTGCAAAATTTTGTATTTACTTTAATTTACTTTAAATGATTTTCAACTATAAATAAATTAAAGAGTAAATAAAAAGAAATTGATCATATTTAGATGATTATTAATTCACAAAAAAGATCATTTGGTAGAGGGGCGAAAGTGAGCTTATTCACTTTGGGGACAATGCGAGCAACTGAAAGTCTAGAAAAAATGTATAGCATAATAAAAAATGCATATTATGTAGGAATTAACCACATAGAAACAGCACCCTCTTATGGTGATGCTGAATCACTTATTGGAAATTCAATAAAAAAATTAGCAATAGAAGAGAATATAAAAGAAAAAAATTGGGTGATTACTTCCAAAGTTTTACCAAAGGGTGATTTTGACTTTTTAAAAAATAATTTTAAAAAGTCTCTTAAAAATTTAAATCGCGAGAAAATTAATAATCTTGCAATTCACGGACTCAACTTAAAACAACATCTAGATTGGGTTCTTGCTGGAGAGGGTAAGAAATTCATATCTTGGATACTTGAGAAGGAACTAGTTGATCAAGTTGGTTTTAGTTCTCACGGAAGTTATTCACTAATTAAAGATGCAATTAACTGTGAAGTTTTTACTTTTTGTAGTCTTCATTTACATTATTTAGATCAATCTAAGATTGCTTTAGCAGAGGAAGCTATAAAAAAAGGTATGGGAGTTTTAGCAATATCACCTGCAGATAAAGGCGGTAGATTGTATTCTCCAAGTGATATTTTGATAGAGGCCTCTAAGCCTTTTCATCCATTAGAATTAGCGTATCGATTTCTTCTCGCAAAAGGCATTACAACTTTATCCTTGGGGGCGACAAACAAAAAAGATTTTGAATTTGCGCATAAACTTAGAAACTCATTCGAGAAGCTTACAAAACTTGAAAAAAGCGCCCTGAATAAAATTGAGGAAGTTTCTAATGAAAGATTAAACTCAACCAAATGTGAACAATGTAGATCTTGTCTTCCATGTCCAAATGAAGTGCCTATTCCAGAAATACTTCGTTTAAGAAATATATCTATTGGTTATGGCCAATTAGAATTTTCAAAAGAAAGATACAATTTAATAGGAAAAGCTGGCCACTGGTGGGAAGAAAAAAATTCCTCATTTTGTCAAGAATGTAATGAATGTGTTCCTAAATGTCCTAGTAAATTAGATATACCAAATTTATTAAAGGAAACTCATAACTTATTAATTGAAAATCCTACAAAAAGATTATGGGGATAAGGACTCATTCCAGATATTTTTAAGATTAATTTTTTGTTCATTTGTTAAGACAGGGAAAGACCAACTATTTTCCCAACATTTCTCAGAAGGTCCTGAGATGGGGAGCATTTCAGTTTTATATTTACTTTGCAAATAATCACTATTGAATGGAAGATACCAACCCTGGCTTACTAATTTATCTACTATTGATTTATTTTCTAAAGATTTAATCCATTTAATTAATATTGCATTATTTAGATTTGATCGACTAAGTAGAAAATGCCACATCAAAGGTACGCCTTGGCTTGGGAAAACTAAAGAAAGCCTTGGATCTATTTTTAAATATTTTGAACAAAGACTATAAGGAACTATTGCGACAATAGCATCAGAATTAATCAACCAATTGAGCATATTTTTATCATCAAATAACATAATTTTGTAATGCAATTTTTACTTTATTAGGTAGATTACTGCAAGAGTTTAAGAAAAATAAAAGCGAAAGCTTACCACAATTTAAAAATTCTCTTCTGGTTGCAAATTTTGAAAACATTCAGCAATCCTTCTCTAAAGAAATTTGACCTAGGCCCTTCATCATTTCCAGATTTTGTTGACACAATGAAACTATTTCTTCATTTTTAAATCCATCTAAGAAAGCAAGCAATGATATTCCACCAGCACCTACACCTTCTTTTACATGACCTAATTCATAATCCTTCAATTCTTTGTATTTTGAAGATTTAAAATTTAAAGGACTGGCTAAACCTAATAATTTGACATCATATTTTTCATTAATTAGATTTACTAAATCATTTAGAGAATTATCTTTCACAAGCCACCCAGTTGTCGCAATAAAAACATCTTCAATAAATTCATCTTTATTTTTTTCACCTAAAAATTCTAATACAAGCAAAATGACTGCTAACATCTGACTTCCTCCAGACAATATTACAGGTTGTTTTGCTAACCTGGCACCAATTAATAGACCCATTGAAAAAGCTTGGAAAGGATCACCTACTGCCGCGACAACATCAAAAGAGTCGGAATCAGCCTTGAAATTCGCATTTAAAAGTCCCCTTTTAATTACCTGTCTTCTTAGTTCTCTTGGAGCTTTAAATAAACTACTCCCTACTAAATTAGATACCTGCAAACCAAAAGCTTCCATTACTGCCTGAGCAGTTGTGGTGCCCCCCGGTACAGATTCAGAAATTAAAACTGGTTGTTTTAAGGATTTTCCTATCGCAAGACCTTTTTCATAGAGATTTAAAACTCTCTCTTTAGTCATCGATTTACCAGTAGTAAGACAATTTGATGGGCCCAAATTTCTATCTTCTACAACCAAATGATTAAAATAAGGCTTTGCTCCTATTCCCAGAGGAACAATAACTGGATAAATATTTATAAGCTTTGAACAAACATGACTGATTAGGGCCGGAGTTACTCCTGCATTGAGAAGAGGCAATTTATATTTATGATCTTTTGAAGCACCCTCAAGTAAAAATTCAGCATCTGCGAGAGCAGTTGTTCTCCTCGATTTTGGATTAATACCTGCTGCGGAAATTCCTGGAATTTGTGATGTGTTAGTGCCAGCAATTATAAGAAATATTTTTAAATTTTTAATATTCTTTTTCAGTATTTCTATCTTATTAAGTTGTCTTTTTTTATTGGATTCATTACCAAAAAAAATTATCCCTAATTCCTTACTGTACATTCTTACTTTTTTTAATTATTAAAATCAACTAAGCTATTTAACAATCTTGGAGGATCTGGGATGGTTAATTTAAATCTAGGAAACAGAGAATAGGCAACTACATGTACAGTTAAAACATAAACTATTTCTTGAAAAATTATTAATAAAATTGCACCTAGTTGTATACTCAAAATTGAGGGATATAAAGGTAAATTAAATAATCCAATTAACTTTTCTATTAGACCATAACTCGCTCTAGTAATTAACACCCAAAGATTATCTCCAACCAAAGTAGATAATGCTATTACTCTTATTAAGAAGCCAAGGGTTCCAATAACAACTCCCCCAGTTAAACTAAGTTTCCAACTCTTTTCTTTAAACCAACACCAACCTAACCAAAAAGCCAAAATCCCATAAGGAAATAAAAATAAAGTTCCTCTAACAGGACCCATAATTATGAATAAAAGTAGAAATTGTATTAAAAGTCCTTCCAATGCAATTTTAGTTCCTCTTCTCAAGTGCAACAAGATCATTGGGAGGGGTAAAATCAACCTTAATAAAGCTCCCCCAATTGGCAGATAATATAATGCAACCCATAATAAAGACGAAAGAGATGCTAAATAAGAGGTCTCGACAATATTTAATGCTTCAGTTTTTGTTGTTATTTTCATTTTTTGTTGAATATTTTTAATTAATTTTTATTCATACTTTTATTTTTTGAATCTAAGATACGTTCAATCTTTTCTATTTCAAAATTTACTTTTTGAAAGATTCTTAATTTTTTTATTTTTTTTATCATCAAATTTTTTGTTTTCTTTTTCTAAATTTATATCTTTTTTATTTAATAAGTTATTTTGTAAATCTTCATTTTTGCTTGTTTTTTCTAAATCATTAAAACTACTTTCAAGAAAATTTCCAATCCTCCCTCCAGAGCATGATTGCAAGAAAATTAAAAAAATTAATAAAAAAAATTCTTTTTTTTTTAAAATCATATTTTTTCTAACTTTTCTTTTTCCTTGTAGTTTTTTTATTACTAATCTTTGTTTTTTTTAAAATTGCGCCTTTTTTATCTTTTAGTTTTTCTTCTAAAAGAGATACTGCTTCATCTATGGTAAATTTTTCTATGTCAGTATCTTTGGCAATCGAAACATTAGTTTTGCCACATTTTAAATAGACGCCATATCTTCCATTTAATATTTGAATTTTTTCTTTAAATTCTTTCGGTTTTCCAAAGTCTTTAAGTACCTCTTGACCACCTCTACCCATTTTTGGCATCGCAAGAATTTCTAATGCTCGTTCTATATCAACTGTAAAAACATCATCCTCTTTCTTTAAGGATCTGTTTTCAGATTCATTTTCATTTTTAATCCATTTGATATAAGGGCCAAATCTTCCTCTATCAGCCTCAACAACTCCTCCTTCAGGATGAACTCCTAACAATCTAGGCAAACTTAAAAGTACAAGAGCCTCATCTAGAGTTAGATCATCAGTTTTCAACTCTTTGGGTAATGAAGCTCTTCTTGGTTTAGCTTTATCTTGATCATTATTTCCCAATTGTACGTAAGGTCCATAAGGGCCAAATCTTAAAAAGACTTTTTCCCCAGTTTTCGGGTCAGTTCCAAGATCTGATGGGCCACTTAAAATTTGATCAACTTGCTTTATATCTAAATCTCCAGGAGTAATATCCATTGGAAGATTACCTTTAGCCTGAATTTCATTACCAGATTCATCAATTTTTGTACCCTCTAGCCAAGGTCCGTTAGAGCCTATTCTGACTACGCAAGGAAGGTCTTCGAAATCAACTTGTCTATAAGCTTTACCATCAATATCACCCTCTGTTTTCTGAACTTTTACCTCCAAACCATTTTTACCTTTATAGAAAGTTTCTAGGTATGGTAGCCACTCAAGATTACCAGAAGATATTTCATCCAATGAAGATTCCATTTTTGCAGTAAAAGTAGTATCAACCAGATCAGGAAAATGTTCTTCTAATAGAGCAGTAACAGCAAAAGCTGTAAACGTTGGAGCCAAAGTATTGGAAGATATATTCGCATAACCTCTATCAACTATGGTCCCAATAATGCTGGCATAGGTAGAAGGTCTTCCAATCCCTTCTTTTTCAAGAACTTTAACTAATGCAGCCTCTGTATATCTTGCAGGAGGTTTAGTTTCATGAAAAGTAGATTCCTTATTAGTAACTTCAAGACATGTTCCAGTTGTTAAGTTTGGGAGAATAATTTCTTGTTGTTCAAGGGATGAACTTGGGTCATCACTTCCCTCGACATAAGCTCTGAAGAATCCTGCGAAATCAATACTTTTCCCGCTCGATTTAAATAATCCATCCCCTACGCTAATTTCAGCATTAATCATTGTTAACCTAGCTTCCGCCATTTGACTAGCTACAGTTCTTTTCCAAATTAAATCGTAAAGTGATAAGTCTCTACCAGTTAGATTAGTTTCCTTTGGTGTTTTAAATACCTCACCTGCCGGCCTAATAGCTTCGTGTGCTTCTTGAGCATTTCTTGCAGTTGAATTAAATTGTCTTGGTGAGTTAGATAAATATTCTTTTCCATACATAGAACTGACACATTCTCTAGCAGCTCTTGTGGCTTGTTCGGAGAGATGAACTGAATCAGTTCTCATATATGTTATGAAACCTCTCTCATATAGCCCTTGTGCACATCTCATAGTTTCTCTTGCAGACAAACGAAGCTTCCTATTTGCTTCTTGTTGTAATGTGCTAGTTGTAAATGGAGGAACTGGCTTACGAGTGGATGGCTTTTTTTCGATTTTTGAGACTAACCAATCCTCTGAGGAAAAAGTCTTCAATAAATCATTTACTTGTTCTTCTCCAATTATTAAAGATTTGTTTCCTTCTTTTAATTTACCGGTTTGTTCGTCGAAATCGGAACCGTTAGAAATTCTTTGACCGTTTAAACTGAATAATTTAGTTTCGAAAGTAATATTATCTTTTACTAGGGAAGCTTTAATCCCCCAGTAACTAGCTTTTTTAAAGGATCTTCTTTCTCTCTCTCTCCTAACAAGAAGTCTTACAGAAACTGATTGAACACGACCAGCAGATAGTCGGGGGGCTACCTTCTTCCAAAGTAAAGGAGATAATTCATATCCAAAAAGCCTGTCCAAGATTCTTCTTGTTTCTTGAGCCTGAACAAGTTCCATATCAATTTCTCTTGTTTGGTCTAAAGCTTTATTAATTGCCTTTTTTGTGATTTCATGAAAAACCATTCTCTTAGTTGGTATTTTAGGCTTAAGTATTTGCAAGAGATGCCAGCTAATACTCTCTCCCTCTCTATCTTCATCAGTTGCCAGTAATAGCTGGTTCGCACCTTTCAATGCATCTTTTAACTCTTTAACAACCTTTTTCTTATCTTTTGGAACTATATAAAGTGGTTCAAAATCTTCTGTTGTATTAACTCCTATCCTTGACCATTTTTCCTTTTTAACCGCAGCAGGTATTTCAGCAGCTCCTTTTGGAAGATCTCTTACATGTCCCATTGAAGCGAGAACTTCATAATTAGGAGGCAAAAACTTTCTTATAGTTTTTGCTTTGGTGGGACTTTCAACAATAACAAGTGTGTGATCCAAGGTTTATTTCAAAAATTGGTGTTTTTGTTCTGTTAGGGCATATTATGATTATTTGAAGCTTTTTCAAGTATTTTCTTCTGAAAATTTCAAAAATCATACCCACAAATTATAATCAAGTTAAGATTAACTCTTAGACCCTTACAATCAAACATCTAATTTAATCCAATTTAATAAAGTGCCCAACGAAATCTTTACAATTAATTTAAATGCTCAAGCCATTATTCCAGAGGCTTTTATTTTATTAGGTATTGTTGGAACACTTCTTGTAGATTTAGCTGGAGAAAAAACTGCATCAAAATGGGCACCAATAATTTGCTATTTATCAATTGGCAGCTCTCTCGTTAGTTTGGCATTGCAATGGAGTAATCCTGTAGAAAGCGCATTCCTTGGGTCCTTTAATTCAGATAATTTGGCAATCGCATTTAGAGCAATAATTTCTTTATCAACCTTAATATCTTTACTTATAAGTTGGCGGTATACAGAACAAAGTGGTAGCCCAATTGGCGAGTTTGCTGCGATAGTTCTTTCGGCCACCCTTGGAGCAATGCTTTTGTGTGGATCTACTGACCTTATTAGTGTATTTATATCTCTGGAAACTTTATCTGTAGCAAGTTACTTACTTTCTGGTTACCTCAAGAGAGATCCAAGAAGTTCAGAAGCGGCCTTAAAATACCTCCTTGTTGGATCAGCTGCTGCTGCGGTCTATTTGTATGGATCCTCTTTTCTTTATGGATTAAGTGGTTCAACAAACTTAACGACCATAGGTTTAGAAATTATCAATAAGCCATCCTTTATTACTTCTCTAGCTCTTGTATTTGTCTTATCAACAGTTGCCTTTAAAATTGCTGCTGTTCCCTTTCATCAATGGACTCCTGATGTATATGAGGGTTCACCTACACCTGTAGTAGCTTTTTTATCTGTTGGTTCAAAAACAGCGGGCTTTGCATTTGCAATAAGAATATTAAGCACAACTTTCTCTTCTTTTGACGAAGAATGGAAACTTTTATTTACCATTTTGGCCATATTGAGCATGGCTCTAGGAAATGTTGTAGCTCTAGCTCAAACCTCAATGAAAAGGATGCTAGCTTACAGTTCTATTGGACAAGCAGGATTTGTAATGATTGGAATAGTATCTGGCACACAAGATGGTTTATCAGCTGCTGTTTTATATTTGGCTGCATATTTATTTATGAATTTGGGTGCATTTTCTTGTGTAATACTTTTCTCACTAAGAACTGGTTCCGACAGAATTCTTGATTACTCAGGACTTTACCAAAAAGATCCTCTCATTACATTAGGCTTAAGCCTTTGTCTTCTATCTCTTGGAGGGTTACCTCCAATGTAGGGATTTTTTGGGAAGATATACTTGTTCTTTGCAGGTTGGTCAAATCATCAATATCTACTAGTAATTGTTGGATTAGTAACTTCAGTTA
>LULJ01000486.1_pt1 | contig 11245 bp, 8 predicted proteins | sample 728171 | NCBI WGS metagenome assembly LULJ01 (sample SAMN03860292, study PRJNA289734) | marine metagenome | biome: seawater column; feature: ocean; material: water; isolation source: Red Sea water column Station 169 - depth 25m | place: Saudi Arabia: Red Sea | collected 2011-10-15 | depth 25 m
TAGTCTAGGTGGTATTTTAGATCTTTGGAGTGAAAATGTTTGGCTAGCTGCAAAGGGTGGAGGTATAGGAAGTTACTGGGGTAATTTAAGATCAATTGGTGAAAAGATTGGTAAGGTTGGAAAAACTTCTGGGATAATTCCATTTATTAAAGTTATGGATTCTTTAACTATGGCAATAAGTCAAGGATCTTTAAGAAGAGGTTCGGCTGCTTGTTATCTTCCTATTGATCATCCTGAAATAGAAGAGTTTATTGAAATGCGAAGACCAACTGGGGGTGATCCAAATAGAAAAGCTTTAAATTTACATCACGGAGTTTTAGTTTCAGATGCATTTATGCGCGCTGTTGAAACTGATGATCAGTGGGCACTTAAAAGTCCAGCTGATGGATCTATTCAACAAACTATATCAGCAAGAAATTTATGGATTAGGTTGTTAACAGCTAGAATTGAAACTGGTGAGCCATACATTATTTATATTGATACAGTTAATAGACAAATTCCACAACACCATAAACTTGCAAACTTAACCGTAAAAACTTCTAATCTGTGTAGTGAAATAACTCTTCCTACAGGTATTGATAAAGATGGAAGAGATAGAACAGCTGTTTGTTGTTTATCATCCTTAAATCTCGAAAAATATGATGAATGGAAAGATGATCCAAACATGATTAGTGATGTAATGAGATTTTTAGATAATGTCTTGTCAGACTTTATTAATAAGGCTCCAGATCAATTTAAAGACGCGAAATATTCTGCAGAGAGAGAAAGAAGTGTTGGTCTTGGGGTTATGGGTTTTCATTCCTTTTTACAAAAACATAGAATTCCACTTGAGTCTGTAATGGCTAAATCTTGGAACAAAAAAATATTTAAACAAATTGATGAACAAGTTAATAAAGCATCAAAAGAATTAGCTGAAGAGCGAGGTGCATGTCCAGATGCAGCAGAATATGGATTTAATGAGAGATTTTCTAACAAGACTGCAATAGCTCCAACAGCCTCTATTTCTATTATATGTGGAGGAGCTTCTCCGGGTGTTGAACCAATTGCAGCTAATAGTTATACACACAAAACTTTATCAGGGTCTTTTAATGTAAGAAATAGATATTTAGAGGAAATTTTAGAAAGTCACGGAAAAAACGATGATGAAACCTGGTCAACAATTACAACAAATCAAGGATCAGTATCTCACTTAGATTTTTTAACTGATTTAGAAAAGGATGTTTTTAAAACTGCCTTTGAGTTAAACCAAAAATGGATTGTTGAACTGAGTGGAGACAGAACTCAATATATCTCTCAAGCACAATCGGTAAATTTATTTTTACCGGCTGATGTTCATAAAAAAGAATTACATAGAATTCATTTTGATGCATGGAAAAAAGGTTTAAAAAGCCTCTACTATTGTAGATCAAAATCAATTCAAAGAGCTGAAAATATCAATAATGCTAAATCAACTGATGTTACAGCCAATGTATATAAATCAAAAAACCAACAAACTAACGATCAACCAGAATATGAGGAGTGTTTATCATGTCAGTAGCAGATAAAATTAAGACTGAAAATAAAGAGATAATTCAACCAAAAAAGATGGGTTTATTAGTTGAGAACCCTGTATATAAGCCATTTAGATATCCGTGGTGTTATGATGCTTGGTTAACCCAACAAAGAATACATTGGTTACCAGAAGAGGTTCCACTTGGGGACGATGTAAGAGATTGGCAAAAAAACTTATCTCAACCAGAAAAAAATCTTTTAACTCAAATTTTCAGGTTTTTTACACAGGCGGATGTTGAAGTAAATAATTGTTACTTAAGACATTACACAACAGTATTTAAGCCAACAGAAGTTTTAATGATGATGACTGCTTTTGCATCTATGGAAACAGTTCACGTAGCTGCTTACTCTCATTTATTAGATACAATCGGTATGCCTGAATCTGAATATTCAGCTTTCATGAAATATAAAGAGATGAAAGATAAATATGATTACATGCAAGGATTTAATGTTAACTCAAAAGAAGATATTGCCAAAACTGTCGCTGTATTTAGTGCTTTTACAGAAGGACTTCAGTTATTTGCAAGTTTTGCAATTTTGTTAAATTTTCCAAGACACAATAAAATGAAAGGCATGGGTCAGATAGTAACTTGGTCAGTTAGAGACGAAACTCTTCATTGTAATTCTATGATAAGAATTTTTAAAGAGTTTATAAAAGAAAATCCAGAAATCTGGACTCCAAAATTAAAAAAAGAACTTTATGAAGCTTGCAGAACAATAGTTGAGCATGAGGATTCTTTTATTGATTTAGCTTTTGAAATGGGTCCTATGGAAGGCTTAACTGCACAAGAAGTTAAAGATTACATTAGATTTATTGGTAATAGAAGATTAGTTCAATTAGGTCTGGAACCAATTTATGATGTAGAAAAAAATCCTTTAGGATGGCTTGACACCATGCTGAATGCTGTTGAACACATGAACTTTTTTGAAGGTCGTGCAACGGAGTATTCTAAAGCATCAACTCAAGGTACTTGGGTTGAAGCATTTAGTTAATTCATTTGAAATATAAAAAGTATTTTAGAAAAACAAGTCTTAAGCAGGATGGTGTGGGTGATTATTTTCTCAATATAGTAAAAGAGAAAAGTCCTAAAACTTTTTTGGAAATTGGTGTCTTTCATGGTGTTACAGCAAGAAATATTTGTGAACTACTTTACAAAATTCATAAACATGATTTTAAATACATAGGTTTAGATTTATTTGAAATAAACGATGAAAATAAATCAGAGGTAATACCTAACACATTTTTCTCTAATCCATTAAAAAATATCTATTTTAAATTTTTTAAAAATCAAAATCCTTATAGTAAAGAGGCAGTTGAAGATCTTTTAAAAAAGTATAAAGATAATATTACTTTGATTAAAGGTAATTCTAATTTGGTTTTAAAAAAAATTGATATGTCAAAAATTGATTTTGTATTTTTGGATGGTGGTCACGCTTATGAGACTGTTAAGAATGATTTAGAATGTTGTTTAGAGGTGATCAATTCTAACGGAACAATATTATGTGATGATTATGACTTAGGTGCTCAGGCACCACAGGTTAAAAAAGCAATAGATGAATTTATTCAAAAATACAAATTAAAGTGTGAAATTTTGTGGAATACTAGATTTGCAAAAATTGAAAAGTAATTATCTTTGGTTTAATTGAACAACTTTTCTGTGTTGATTTCCTTTATAACTAGCTAGAGGCCTAATTAATTTATTGGCCGCATGTTGTTCCATGATATGTGCTGACCACCCGGTAATTCTTGAGATGACAAAGATTGGTGTAAAAAAGTCCGTATCAAACCCCATTAAATGATATGTTGGTCCAGTTGGATAATCAACATTTGGATGTATATTTTTTCTGTCTATCATTACTTTTTCCACAATATCGTAAATTTTTTCAAATTTTTTATCTTTTTTGAGCTTTGCAACTTTTGCAAAATATTTTCTCATTGTTGGAACTCTTGAGTCCCCAGATTTGTAAACTCGATGACCAAATCCCATAACTACTTCTTTTTTATCTAGAGCATTATTAATCCATTTTAGAGCATTTTTTGGACTTTTTATTTTATTCATCATATGCATTACTTCCTCATTAGCACCACCATGAAGTGGACCTTTTAAACTTGCAATTGCACCCGTAATAGCCCCATGGATGTCCGATAAACTGCTGGTAATAGTTCTCGCAGTGAATGTTGATACGTTGAAACTATGCTCTGCATAAAGAATTAAAGACACATCAAAAGCTTTTACAATTTCTTTTTGTGGAACTTTCCCAAAGCACATATAGAAAAAGTTTTCTGCAATATTCAAATTTTTTTTAGGTTTAATAATTTTTTTTCCTTTTCTAATTCTATAAAAGGCAGCTAGTGCTGTTGGAGTTTTTGCTAAAATTCTAATTGCCTTTCTCATATTTGCTTCATGAGAAGAGTCTGTGGTTTCTTTATCTTCAAGTCCCATAATACTTACGGCAGTTCTAGCAACATCCATTGGATGTGATTTTTTTGGCATTTTTTTAATTATTGAGTAAAGATCCTTTGATAAATCCCTATTATTTTTTTCTTCTTTTTCAAATTTTCTTAATTGTATCGTATTTGGTAAGTCTTTATTCAAGATCAAATAAGCAACCTCCTCAAATCTACAATATTCGCACAAATCTTGAGCGGCGTATCCTCTGTAAGTAAGGGAATTAATCTCAGGCATAACTTTCGAAACTTCTGTTTCGTCAACAACTATTCCAAGTAATCCTTTTTTTATATCATCACTCATTATTCATGTCCCTCTGTACTAAAGTTGTAAATTTTTTCATCCAAATCATTATATTTCTCATAGTCAACAAGTTCATATAATCTTTTTCTAGTTTGCATTTTATCTATGATATTGTTTTGGTGTCCATTTGCATAAATGTCTCGCAATCCATCTTCAACATTTTTCATAGCTAGTCTTTGGGTAGTAACTGGGTAGATAACGATATTGTAACCAAATTTTTCTAATTCTTTATAATTAAATAATTTTGATTTTCCAAACTCAGTCATATTGGCAAGTAAATAACATGATAGTTCTTTTCTAACTTTTTCAAATTCCTTTTCATCTTGCAATGCTTCCGGAAAAACTATTTCTGCCCCAGCATCAATGTATGCTTTACATCTTTCAATCATTTTATCTATTCCTTCTACACTCCTTGCATCAGATCTAGCTATAATTTTGAAATTTTCATCTTTTTTTGCTGATACACATTCTCTAATTTTTTTAATCATTGCATCTGTTGATATGAGTTCTTTATTATCAAGATGCCCACATCTTTTTCTCTCAATTTGATCCTCTAAATGAACTGCAGTGATTCCAAATTCCTCAAAAGTTTCAATAGTTTCTTTACAAGATTTAAAACCAGTATCAACGTCAACGATAGTTGGAAGATTAGTCACTCGTGAGATAAGGTATGATCTTGTGCTTACATCTTGAAGAGTAGTTAACCCAATGTCAGGAAATCCCAAATCATTAGCCATAACTCCACCTGAAACATAAACTGCATCGTATCCGATTTCCTCAATTAACTTCGCGGTCAAGGGGTTGTACGCACCAGGAACTCTTAAAATTTTACCAGATTTTAATTTATTAACAAAATCTTTTCTTTTTTGAACTGGTTTTTTTTCTATAAAGTGCATTAAAAAATACCTTTTTTAAAATTTCTTTTTAGCTTACTCTTTTTGACTTCAATATTTAACTTATCAAGTTGACCTGGTTTTAATTTTTTTAAATTTTGTACTATTTTTAAAAATCTATCACTTTCTTTTTTGTCTAAGATATTTTCAGTTAAAGTTAAGAATTTATTAATATAATTTCTTCTTTTGAAGGGACGTGAACCATAAGGATGTGCATCTGCTACTCCTTGTTCCTCAGTAATTTTTTTACCATTATTGAGAGTTATTACTACTTTTGCACCAAATGCTTTTTTTCTTGGGTTTGGATCATGATAATTTTTGGTCCATTTTTTATCTTCATGGGTTTTTATTGATCTCCAAATCTTAATTGTACTTTTCTTTTTTGCTCTGGTTTTAGTATAAGATTTTACATGATGCCAAGTACCATCTTCAAGTGCAACAGCAAATATATACATTATTGAGTGATCTAAAGTTTCTCTGCTTGCATTAGGATCCATTTTTTGTGGATCATTTGCACCTGTTCCAATCACATAATGAGTGTGATGACTTGTAAAAATATCTATTTTTTTTATTTGATTAAGATTTTGAACTTTCCTTTTTAATTTTTTTGCTAAATCTATTAAAGCTTGAGATTGATACTCAGCAGAATACTCTTTGGTGTAAGTTTCAAGTATTGCTTTTTTTGTTTCTCCTTTTTTTGGTAAGGGAACTTTATATAATGCTTTCTTTCCATCAAGTATTCTTGCTATCACACTATCTTCACCTTCATAAATTGGACTTGGTGCTCCTTCACCACGCATGACTCTATCAACAGCTTCTATAGCAAGCTTTCCAGCATGTGCTGGAGCATATGCTTTCCAGCTTGAAATTTCACCTTTTCTAGATTGTCTAGTTGAAATTGTAGTATGCAATGCTTGCTGAACAGCTTGATAAATAGTTTCAGTGTTTAATCTTAACATTGAACCAATCCCAGCAGCTACACTTGGACCGAGATGTGCTATATGGTCTACTTTATGTTTATGTAGGCATATACCTTTAACTAAATTGACTTGTACTTCGTAAGCGGTAATTATTCCTCTTAAGAGATCTAAACCGCTTTTTTTATTTTGCTGAGCGACACTTATGAGTGGAGGAATGTTATCCCCCGGGTGACTATAGTCAGCAGCTAAAAAAGTATCATGGAAATCTAATTCTCTTACTGCAGTTCCATTTGACCAAGCTGCCCACTCACAATCAAATTTTAATTTACTATTAACACCAAATAATGTTGCACCATTTTTTCTTGAATGTTTTAGAGCCATCTCTCTAGACGAAACAACAGGCCTTCTGTTAAGAGATGCTATAGCCACCGATGCATTGTCTATTATTCTATTTATTGACATTTCAATCGCATCTTTATTTAGTTTAGAATTATCACTTGCAATTTCTGCAATTTTCCATGCAAGCTGATTTTTTTTTGGTAAATGAATCTTAGATGGGTAAACTTTAACTTTATGAACAATCAAAATAACTCCTAATTAACGAGATTGGTTTTAATAGTTAAAAAAAAATAATCAATATTAAAGATATTTTGATACAATCTTTTCGATACCAATAAAGTCTTTTACTAAGTGATTATGGTAAATTTCATTCGTTTTTTTTTCGGTATATCCATCTTCCATTAGGATAACTGGTATTCCAGCATTTTTCGCTGCATTCGCATCAGTTTCACTGTCTCCAATCATTAATGATTTTTTTATATCACCTTGTAATATTTCAATTACAGAAGTTAGATGTCTTGGATCAGGCTTACAATAATCAAAAGTATTATGTCCCGCAACATATTCAAAGAAATCATAAATCCCAATTTTTTTTAAAAGATCGACGGCAAGGTAATCAGTCTTATTTGTACAAACAGCCATAGAAATATTATTTTCTTTTGACCATATCAAAAAATCTTTGACTCCATTTATCAGGGTGCTTTCGTTAACAATGTTTTTACCATAGAAGTCAGTAAAATCTTTTATCATTTCTTTTTTAATCTTTTCATCTTGCACTTTTCCAAACTCTTTTTTAGCCTGACCCCAAATTGATCTACCAAGCATTGCTCCAGCACCCTGACCAACAAGATTTCTTATTTCCTCTGTTGACTTAGTAGGGTAACCAAATTTTTTCATCACATGATTATGTGCACGCATCAAATCCGGCGCTGTATCAACCAAAGTTCCATCTAAATCAAAAAGAATTGTAAAATTTTGTTGCATAATTAAAAGTTTTTTTAAGAAATATTATGTGAATTAAGAAACATGTTTACTTAATATAAAGGATTTTAAGGATGAAACAATTAAATTTACAAAAGCATCAAAATAACCTTCGAAAAAAATTTTTAAAAGTTGGAGTAAAAATGATTGGTCCAGAAACAATTTTTTTTTCGAAAGACACCAAGATAGGTAAGAATGTGATCATCGAACCTTATGTAGTGATAGGTCAAAAAGTGAAAATTGGGAACAATGTAACAATAAAATCTTTTTCGCATCTGGAAAATTGTAAAATAGAAAATAAAGTTGATATTGGACCATATGCCAGAATAAGACCAGGCGTAGTTTTAAAAAGTGGTTCAAAAATTGGAAATTTTGTTGAAATCAAAAAAAGTACTTTAGGTATAAATTCAAAAGTAAACCATTTAACATATATAGGTGATAGTCAAATTGGAAAATCAGTAAATATTGGTGCTGGAACAATTACTTGTAATTATGATGGCGTAAAAAAAAGTAAAACTAAAATAAAAGACAATGTATTTATTGGTTCTAATTCATCATTAGTAGCACCAATTACAATTGAAGAGGATAGTGTGGTTGGGGCTGGTTCAGTTATAACAAAAAATGTGAAAAAAAAATCATTAGCATTAACGAGAAGTTTGCAGACCGAAATTAAAAATTATAAAAGAAAGTCTAAATAGTTATGTGTGGAATAATTGGAATTAATAGCAATAAACCTGTATCAGCAACTATAATTAATTCTCTAAAAAAATTAGAATATAGAGGTTATGACTCAGCTGGAATGGCGACCTTATATGATGGATTAATAAATGAAGTAAAATCTGAGGGAAGAGTAGAAAATTTGGAAAAAAATTCCTTAGTTCAAAGCATGGCGGGAACTATTGGTATTGGTCATGTTCGATGGGCAACACATGGGCTTCCTAATAGTATTAATGCTCATCCACATTCTTCTCAGAATGTTTCTGTTGTTCATAATGGAATTATTGAAAACTCAACAATATTAAAAAAATTTTTAATTGGAAAAGGTCACAAATTTAAATCTCAAACTGATACAGAGGTAATAGTCCATTTAATTACTGAAAATCTTAAAACAGAAAACATTGTTAATTCAATTCAAAAAACTTTGAAGTCTTTACATGGAAGCTTTGCACTTGGTATAATTTTTAAAGATCAACCAGATTTAATTGTTGGCGCAAGAAGAGGTTCACCATTAGCTGTTGGTTATGGTCCTAATGAAAATTATCTGGGTTCAGATTCTTATGCACTTAAATCGATGACAAATAAGATTACGTATTTAAATGATGGTGAATTCTGTATTATCAAAAAAGATCATGTGGAATTTTTTAGTGAGGAAGGAACTAAAATAAATAAAAAAGTTTTAGAATTGTCCTCTACAGAGGAAAAATACGACAAAGGTGATTACAAACATTTTATGGCTAAAGAAATTGAAGAACAACCAATTACAATTAGAAATGGAATTAATGAGTATATAGATATGTCAAATAAAGATATTAATATTTATAATTTTCCTTGGAAAAGTAATGAGATTACATCAATAACTTTAATTGGCTGTGGAACAGCATATCATTCATGTTTAATGGCAAAATATTGGTTTGAAGAAATAACATCATTAGATGTAAATATAGATATAGCATCAGAATTTAGATACAGAAAAAATAGATTTAAAAAAGACACGCTTTATGTATTTGTCTCACAATCTGGAGAAACAGCAGATACTTATGCTGCTTTAGATCTTTGCAAACAAAGTGGTGTTAAAACGTGTGCAGTTGTTAATGTAGTAGAAAGCTCAATCGCAAGAGACTCTGAATTTGTGTTACCGATACATTGTGGAACTGAAATAGGTGTAGCTTCAACCAAAGCTTTTCTTGGACAAATATTGATTTTATATATTTTAGCTTTAAAACTTGCTTTATTGAGAAAAGATATTGAAAAGACAGATTTTGACAAAAAAATTGATGATCTTAAAAATTTACCTAGACTTGTTGAGCAAACATTATTGATTGATAACAAAATACAAACAATCTCAAATACTTTTAATGAAGCTAAGGGTTCAATGTTTTTAGGACGTGGTTTTTCTTATCCAATTGCTCTTGAAGGAGCTTTAAAACTGAAAGAATTGTCATACATTCATGCCGAAGGTTATCCAGCAGGAGAAATGAAACATGGACCTCTTGCATTAATAGAGGAGGGTATGCCAGTTGTAGTTTTGGCTCCAAGAGACAATTATTATAAAAAAACCATCTCTAATATGCAGGAGGTAATTGCTAGAGGAGCTAAAGTTTTGTTGATCACAAATAAAAGTAAGGATGAAGTGATCTCAGAGAATATTTGGGAAAAAATCGAAGTTGAAACCACTAATGAGGATCTTTTGCCTTTTCTTTTGACCATTCCTTTACAAAAGTTAGCTTATTATTCGGCACTAAATAAAGGCTATGATATTGATAAACCTAGAAATTTAGCAAAGTCCGTAACCGTTGAATAATAGAAAAATTCTGATACAACAATCTTGAGTTGAAAATGAAAAATTGGAAAGTTAATAGTTGGCGAAAGTATCCAGTAAAACACATTCCGGAATATCCGGATAAAAAAGAATTGGATCAAGTTTTAAATAAAATTAAAACTTTTCCACCTTTGGTTTTTGCTGGAGAAACAAGACATTTGAAACAACAACTTGCTGAAGTTGTGGATGGAAAAGCCTTTTTATTACAAGGTGGAGATTGTGCAGAAAGTTTTGCTGAGTTTCATCCAGATAATATTCGAGACACGTTTAAAGTTATTCTTCAAATGTCATTAGTTTTAACTTATTCGGCATCATTACCGGTTGTAAAACTTGGAAGGATAGCGGGTCAGTTTTCAAAACCAAGAAGCGCTCCTACTGAAATACAGGGTGGTAAAGAATTACCAAGTTACTTGGGTGATAATATTAATGCTATTGATTTTACAGAAAAAGCAAGAAGACCAGATCCAAAAAGGATGTTTAAAGCTTATTCACAATCTGCTTCAACATTAAATATTTTACGAGCTTTTTCTAAAGGAGGTTTTGCAGATTTAAATAAAGTCCATCTATGGAACTTAGATTATATTAAGAAAAGTCCTCAAGCTAAAAAGTTTAAAGAATTAGAGGATAAAATTGCTGATGCTTTAGCTTTTATGGAAGCTTGTGGAATAACTTCAGATTTTAATAATAGATTATATACTGTAAATTTTTGGACCTCTCATGAAGCATTACATTTACCTTTTGAGGAAAGCATGACCAGAATTGACTCTACTACTGGAGAATACCACGATACCTCAGCTCACTTTGTTTGGATTGGGGATAGAACAAGACAGATTGATGGTGGGCATGTAGAATTTTGTAAAGGTATAGAAAACCCAATTGGAATTAAATGTGGACCGACCTCTAAGCCAGACGAAATTGCAAAAATTTGTGAATTGATTAATCCAAATAACGAAAAGGGTAAAATTACATTAATATCCAGATTTGGTCACAAAAATGTTGAGAAGTTTTTACCTAAATTAATTAGAGGCATTAAAAAAGAGGGATTAAATGTAGTTTGGTCATGTGATCCAATGCATGGAAATACGATTAAATCTACGACTGGTTTTAAAGCAAGACCTTTTAATGATGTTGTTAGTGAAGTTAAAAATGTATTTGCTGTTCATCAGTCTGAAGGTTCTTACGCTGGTGGTTTACATGTTGAAATGACTGGACAAGATGTGACAGAGTGCACTGGTGGTGCAAGAAAAATATCTGATGCTGACTTATCAA
>LULJ01001466.1_pt1 | contig 11227 bp, 9 predicted proteins | sample 728171 | NCBI WGS metagenome assembly LULJ01 (sample SAMN03860292, study PRJNA289734) | marine metagenome | biome: seawater column; feature: ocean; material: water; isolation source: Red Sea water column Station 169 - depth 25m | place: Saudi Arabia: Red Sea | collected 2011-10-15 | depth 25 m
CAATTCATATGGCTTTTGATTTCTCTTTTATTTTGTGTTGGTGGAGTAGTACTTGTTGGTCTTACAGGAATAATAAGTTTTTTTGAAAGCTTTCAACCAATTTTTCTTGAAAAGTATTTCGGAGGTGTAGTAAGTACTGTCAATTCAATTTGGGCTGGGAGTTGGGGATTGCTTTTCTCTGCATTATTTCTAATTGGATCAGGAAGCTTTTTTAGCTTAAGACGTCAATTAAAAAACCGTAGATGGTTACATTGGTTATTCCTTGCGATAATTGTATTAATGCTTTTAGCTGTAAACGGAATAAACGCAGGTATTGGATTCATTGCAAGAGATTTAACAAATGCTTTAGTAGAAAAACAAGAAGATGGATTTTATCGGATATTGGGGATTTACGCTTGTTGTTTCGCTGTGGCTCTACCAATACGGGTTTCCCAAATATTTTTTACATATAAGTTAGGAATAATTTGGAGAGAATGGCTTTCAAAAAGTCTAGTCAAAGATTATATGACTAATAAAGCTTATTACCAGTTAAATCCCAATGATGAAGAACAAACCGATGTAGATAATCCCGATCAAAGAATCACAGATGATACCAGAGCTTTTACCGGGCAAAGTCTCTCTTTCACATTAGGTATTTTTGATGCCCTACTAACATTTTCACTTAATATTCTTATTTTATGGAGTATTAGTACAACACTTACTTTTTCTTTATTTGGTTACGCCGCATTTGCAACTTCTATCCTCTTAATTGCTGGAAAAAATCTTGTAAAGATTGACTTTGATCAACTCAGATATGAAGCAGATTTTCGATATGGCTTAGTACATATTCGAGATAATGCTGAATCAATAGCCTTTTACTCTGGGGAGAATCCTGAGCGAAGTGAAACTGAAAGACGCTTAGGAGAAGTGGTGAGAAACTTTAATTTACTGATTATATGGAGAGTAATAATAGACGTCATGAGAAGATCCATTAATTATGCTGGAAATTTCTTTCCATATTTAATAATGGCAATCCCTTACTTTAAAGGTGATATTGATTATGGACGCTTTATTCAGGCAAGCTTTGCATTTGGAATGGTTGAAGGTTCGTTATTTTTCATTGTTAATCAAATCGAAGAACTTGCAAAATTTACTGCTGGTATTGGCAGATTAGAAGGATTCCAATCAAAAGTTGAATCCATTAGTCAAACCAACCCAACAAGCAATCAAAACGTTATTTCAGATTACCCCTCAATTCTTATTAATAATGCTGACCTTTGCCCACCAGGATCAAATAAAACAATAATTAAAAATTTAAATTTGAGCATCGACAATAATCAATCACTTTTGGTAGTAGGACCATCTGGGTGCGGAAAAACATCTTTACTAAGAATGATTAGTGGTTTATGGGAACCCGATCAGGGAGTAATTAAAAAACCAAAAATTGGGGAATTATTATTCATACCTCAAAAACCATATATGCTACTTGGTTCTTTAAGGGAACAATTATGTTATCCCACAGAAGTCAAGAAATTTAGTGATGAACATCTTACTTCTGTACTTCATGAAGTAAATTTAAAAACTTTAGTGGATCGGTATCCTAATCTTGATATCAAACAAGATTGGCCACGAATTCTTTCCTTAGGCGAGCAACAAAGATTGGCTTTTGCAAGACTCTTACTAAATTCTCCAAGATTTGCAGTACTTGATGAAGCAACAAGTGCTTTAGATATTAACACTGAAAAAAAACTATATAGTTTACTTAAGGAAAGAGAACTTTCTCTTATTAGTGTTGGACATAGACCTAGCTTAAAAGATTTTCACGAGAATATTTTAGAATTAAATGGACAAGGAGACTGGAAATTATTGACTTCTGATAAGTATAATTTTAAGGATTAACAAAAAAAATGAATTCTAAAGAAGAACAAACTAACTCAGAAGTCACTAATTTAGAGAATGAGAGTTTTATAGAACAGCAGAAAGATCCAAATTATATCAATGAACAAATTGGAGATGATCAATTAGATGAAAAATCGATAGAAATTAAAGATGAATATAAATTTGGATGGAGTAGTTATTCTGAAAAAACTAATGGAAGATTTGCAATGATTGGCTTTCTTTCAATAATATTGATTGAACTATTTAGTAAACAATCGTTTTTAAAATGGGCAGGAATCCTATAATTAATCATCAAATCTAGAACTGTTATCTCTAGGTTTTTTCTTGTTTGTTCCAACGTTATATCTACTATTTTGATTTTTTGAACTTGATCTTGCTGAAGAGCTTACTCTACGAGTCTCACGTGTTTTTTTAGCTTGATTAGCATCTTTAAATGAAGCATCTTCTACTTGAGCTGTTGAAGTTTGCTGCCTAATAGGGGATCTAGTAGGTTTCTTTCTTAATGGAGAAGAATCAGCAGGTGGAGTGATTTTATCTTGTCTAGAAACTGTACGATTCATTCTGGGTCTTGACCCTGTTTTAACTTCATCGCGAGATAAATTTCTTCTTTCACCAAAGTTATTTATTTCTGGTTGTTTACTATTTCTATCTTCAGAAGTCTGTCTTCTCCTTCTTGTAGGTTCGTTATTTTCAAATTGACTTATTTCTCTTGTAGATGGCCTACTTCTACTTGCTGCTGTTGAGGGTATAGCTCTTGAAAGATTCCTCCTACGAGATCTCCCCTCCGTGTAGTCTTCTTCAAATTCATCTTCTTGAGGTTTAAATCTTCTCGATGGTCTTTCAGATTCTTCAAACCTATCATAATCGTCATTAAATCGACCTCTAGAATTTCTTGGAAAATCAGAAATAGGATCATCATCAAAATAAGATGACCTTCTAGCTTGATCAGTAGCAACTCCCCTCAATCGCACACTTTCATATGCGAAAAAAACTGTAGTTCCTGCTAATAAAAACTGACCAAACTGAAGGATAAAATAAAGGCCTCCTCCACATACCGCGAGAACTATACCAACAATACTGGCCCAATTGAGACTAGCATTGACCACATTCTTTCTCCAAAAATTTATTTTTTAAAGGGTTACTTATATCCCCTATATATATAGTGTACTTAAAACTTCTACAAAAACTAGCGTCTTCCAGTAGAAGTACGATCGAGGGAATCTTTCTGGCTGACAAAAATCAAAAATGCAGTGGCTGGAATAACGATAAGTAAGGCAGCAGCAATAAAACTACCTATCATTCCCACTGCGGAATTATTTGCAACTTCAGCAGAAAAATCTGCGGCTAGTAATAAATTTGAGATTTGAAACACTTTTTAAATATTAAATTCTCAATTTATAATACGAATTAAATACGTTTCAATGGGTTATTTATTAAGATGAATTAAATAATTGTGATTTCCTTGCTTGTAAACTCTCTTCAAATTTTAGATATTAGTTTAGGAATTTCTCTTTCATATCTAACTATAGTTTTTCTAATAAGATTAATACTTACTTGGTACCCAAAAATTGATTTAAGTAAAGGTTTATGGTTATTAGTTTCAATACCATCAAGCTCTATTCTTAATTTAACAAGAAAACTAATTCCTCCTATTGGAGGCGTTGATGTTGGACCCGTAATTTGGATCGGAGTTATAAGCTTTTTAAGAGAAATTTTAGTCGGTCAGCAAGGGCTTATAAAACTTGCATTGCATACACATATTTCATAGAAATCTTTTAATTATTTCTCAGTAATTTGGCAATAATTCTTCTTCTACATATTTAGTATGTATTTTACCCTGCTTAAATTTAGATTTATTCAGTAAAGTCAGATGAAAGTTAATTGTTGTAGGAATACCAGTTACTGCACATTCATTTAAAGCCCTATTCATACGTTTAATTGCAGTATTACGATCCTTTCCCCAGACTATTAATTTACCAATTAATGAGTCATAGAAAGGAGGTATTTCATAGCCTGTATAAACATGACTATCCACCCTTACACCAGGGCCACCAGGAGGAAGCCACCCAGTTATTTTTCCAGGTGATGGTCGGAAATTGTGAGAAGGATCTTCAGCATTGATTCTACATTCAATGGCATGACCGTTTAAATGGATATCATCCTGATTAAATTCCAAGTTTGCTCCGCTTGCGATTTTAATTTGCTCAGCTATTAAATCAACTCCTGTAACCATTTCAGTAACAGGATGTTCAACTTGAATCCTAGTATTCATCTCCATAAAATAAAAATTATCATCATCATCAACTAAAAATTCAACTGTCCCCGCCCCTTCGTAGCCGATACTTTTTGCAGCAGCAATAGCTGCGTTCCCCATTTTTTTTCTTAGCTCAGTATTAATTGCAGGACTAGGAGACTCCTCTAGTAACTTCTGATGTCTTCTTTGAACTGAACAATCTCGCTCTCCTAAATGAACAACATTACCCGACCTGTCGGCCAAAATTTGAATTTCTACATGTCTTGGCTTCTTTATAAATTTCTCCATATATAAACCATCATTACCAAAAGCTGCTTCTGCTTCGCCTTGAGCTGCTTTAAACATTTTTTCGAGATTATTTGAGCTTTCAACCAACCTCATACCTCTTCCACCTCCTCCAGCAGTGGCTTTAATAATTACCGGATAGCCAATATCATCTGCCAATTTATAAGCCTCATCAACATTTGATAACAAGCCTTTACTACCAGGTACTGTTGGAACTCCAACTGCTTCCATAGTTTCTTTAGCTGTAGATTTATCTCCCATAGATCTAATAGCTTTAGGAGATGGGCCAATAAAAACTATGCCGTGATCATTACACATCTCAGCAAATTTATCATTTTCCGCAAGAAATCCATAACCAGGATGAATAGCATCAACTCCTCTCGATGTAGCAGCAGCAAGTATATTTGGAATATTTAAATAACTCTTATTACTTAATGAATCTCCTACGCAAACCGCCTCATCAGCAAGCTGAACATGCAATGCTTTTTTATCTACAGTGCTAAAAACTGCAACGGTTGCAATACCTAGTTCTCTACAACTTCTGACAATTCGTAAAGCTATTTCTCCACGATTAGCAATTAAAACTTTTTCAACCATTATGAAAATAAAATTGAAGAAATGAAATGACTTAAAATAAAAAATTATTTGCCAAAGTATTCAACAAAATTTTTTAGTGATCAGAGGACATTTTTTACAATACAACCTAAAACGTTATATATGTATAAATATTTGTTTTATGCAATAGAAAAATTATTCATCATATTCAAAAAAACTCTTTTCGAACTACATGCTTAATTCAGCCAATAATGTATGATATTTTTAAGGTTTAAGCATTCCCCGGCTGCTGAAAACCCTTTGCGGACGTGGCGGAATTGGTAGACGCGCACGTCTAAGGAGCGTGTGGCTTCGGCCTTGCGAGTTCAAGTCTCGCCGTCCGCATTTAATGTATTCTGGTTTAACTGCAATGAAAAAAGAATCAGTTGCAGTAGTTATAATTTCCAATGGTCCTGGTGAATTAACTACATGGGTAAATCCTGTAGTGGATGAGCTAAACAAAATAAATAAATCACTATGTGATGAAGATAAACAAGATTTCACTCTTAGGTTAGTCCTTGTTCCTTGCCCAAATGCCACTGGTAAAGAATTTTTAGTTGCAAATTCATGGAATAAATTCGAATTAATTACAAAATCCAAAAGTTTTTGGAAATTATTAATAAAGCCACATTCTTTTGCTGATTGGCCAAAAAAAGGGATAGTTATTTTCCTTGGTGGGGATCAATTTTGGAGCATTTTATTAGCTAAAAGATTAGGTTATTTAAATATCACATATGCTGAATGGGTTTCACGATGGCCTAAATGGACGATCATATCGCTAAAGAAAATCAAAATATAAATTTTATAATTCCCATTGCTCCAACTACTGATAAAAGTGAATATTTATTTTTTCAAAGCAACAAAAATCCAATTGCTAAATATTACTCATCAAAAATCAAAACAATTAAAAACTTCAAAGACTCTAGTTTTGATTATGTAATTGAAACATCAAAAAAAACAAAGATTTATCTAATCAAGAAACATCCTTGCTATGAAATATTAAAAGAATGTGATCTTGCAATTACAACTGTAGGAGCAAATACTGCAGAATTAGCAGCAATTAGTCTTCCAATGTTAGTTGTTCTGCCAACTCAACATTTAAATATGATGAACGCTTGGGATGGTATTTTTGGAGTAGTTGGAAAAATTTCATTCATAAATAGATTCCTAACTTTTATAATTAAAAATTTCTATTTTAAAAAAAAGAAGTTTTTTGCTTGGCCAAATATTAAAGCTAAAAGAATGATTGTCCCTGAAAGGATAGGTAATATTTCGACAATAAAAATTGCAAGAGAAGTATTATTTCTTATTAAAAATAGAGATCAATTAAAAAGTATTAGGAATAATCTACACAAAGAAAGAGGCGATAAAGGTGCTGCAAAAAAACTTGCTTCTATAATTGTTAATTCAATAAAAAAACTTTAACAATTACCAGGGATCATCAATTTCAAACTTTTCTGATTTTTTATTATCTTGAACTAAATTTTGTTCGTTTAGTGGTTCAATATCTAAAGTTTCAGTTGCATTTTGAATTGGTCTTTTCGAAGCTAAATTAGTAGTTGATTGTTTCTTTTGCTTAAAATCAATATTGTTTTTTTCATCTATTTGATTAACACTATTTTGATTCTGGATCTGATCAGAATCATCATTATCCATGTATAGCTTTTTTCTATTATTTATTTCTTCTTCAGAACCCTTTATTTCAACATATTCAAGTTCATCTTCATAATCATCTTCATAATCATCTTCATAATCATCTTGTTCAACAACTTCTTCATATTCCTCGACCAAATTGTTTTGCTGTTCTGATTCAGAACCTGAAAGTAACTGATTCTCAACAGGTACAAGATTTGCTGAGTATCCATTTACTTCCCTTTCATCCCATGAAGAACCCCCGACTCCAAGTTTCTCAAGTAGTCCACTACTTAGTTGCTTCAATTTCTCTTCCGCACCTTCATAAACAATAATCCTATCGGTACCACTACTTACAATTTCCTCAACAGGTATTTCCCAAGTACTTAAAACTCCCTCGCCTAAAAGCGGAACACCAACAGCACCCATAACAAGAGATATCAAATCCCCAGTCTCAATATCAAAAGAAAAGCCAAGAACTCTTCCCAGAAGTTGTCCAGATTCTGTAATCACTTGACAATTAATTACCTTTCCATACCTTTCTGGAGAAAAACTTTCACTCAAAGAATCTAGGGAGTCAACTAATATGACATCTCCAACTTGCTTTATACTTTCTAAAGGCATCCATTTTGGCAAACCTGGTAAAAATCTTGTAAGTGGATTATCTCTTAGTCCCAAAGCGACCACCTCTCTTCTATCAATATCAACAACAACTTCGCCAACTACGCCTAGCCGTCTTCCAGTATCAGTAGTTATCACTTGTGTTCCCATTAATTCTGACCTTAACCATAAACGTTCACTAGGAACCGAGTTAGGGAGATTCTTATTAGCAGATGTGTTAGACAAGCTCATAAATTTCTTTTTATCATTCTGACGTATAAATTTAAAAAAGTGTGTTTATGCAGCATTTGGTAACCCAAGAACTTGAGTATTAGCACCTCTTGCTTGCGCAACCCCAATTGTTCGTTCAGATGCACTAATCATAGGCCTTCTATGACTTACGACTATAAATTGAGCATTTGATGACTGATTTGATATTAGTTTTGACAACCTTTCAACATTAATACCATCTAAAAAACTATCAACCTCGTCTAATGCATAAAAAGGTGAAGGCTTATACTTTTGCAAAGCAAATAAAAAACTTAAAGCAGTTAACGATTTTTCACCACCTGACATAGACGCTAATCTTCTGACATTTTTCCCCTTGGGATGAGCCACTAAAGTTAATCCTCCTTCTAAAGGAGAATTAGGATTTTCAAGTTGAAGAAATCCATCTCCATCAGATAAATTTGCAAAAATTTCTCTAAAATGTCTATCAACTTCTGTAAATGCTTGCATAAAAGCTTCTTGACGCATCGTAGATACAGTTTCTATTCTCAGCAATAATTCAGATCTTTCATTAGATAGAATTTCTAATTTTTCTCGCAAACCATTTAATCTCTCAATTAATTCTTCTAGTTCATCAAGAGCCAACATATTGACAGGTTCTAAGCTTTCTAGTTTTGCATTTATAATCGAAATTTCTGATTGCAAAGATTCAAGACTCTTCCCTTCATATTCTCCAAACTCCGGGGAAGGATTAGGTAGATCTTTTTTATAATTTTCTAATTTTATTTTCTCGCTCCTCATCTCTTCTTTAAGGGAATGCATATCCCTTTCAAGATATTCAAGCTTTAACAGATAGTTATTATATTCTTGCCTTTTATTTGAAATTGAAGAGTTTAATTCATCTCTTTTCCTTCTCAATAAACCTAAATTCTTCTCTAGAGAATTTTTTTGATTATCGAGATCTGAAAGCTCTTTTTTAAATTGATCTCTTTTTTCTATCCATTCACTATGAGCAATTGCGAGTTGTTTAATAGATTCCTGCAAGTTTTTTTCTTGTAGTAAAGTAATTTTTAATGAATTATTGATACGCTCTTTATTTAAAGCAAATTGATTCTTTTTATCTAGTAATGTATTTCTCTCTTTAATAAGTAATTCAAGTTTTTTATCAAGATTATTAAAATCGTCATTAAAAGCTATTAATGATGATTTTTGATTTTTTTCATAATTTGCCTTTTGAATGGTTTGTAGTTGATCAAACTTATCGTGATAAGGCTTCAATTGATTTTTTAAATGACCTAACTCGTTAACTAATAAATTATTAGCAGTATCAAGTTTATTTAATCTCGATTTACAATCCTCAATTCTTTGCGAGACAGCTTTAAGAGAATCTTGATTTACTTCAATTTCTTTATTAAATGAGGCACAATCCTCAATTATTTGACTGCGGTTAGAATTTAATATACTAAGTCTATTATTTTTTAGTATCAAATCATTATTTGACTCTTTTAAAGCTTCTTCGATAACTAATAATCTTTCTTTTATAGGACTGGAATCATCAATATCATTATTAATTCCAAACCTATAAGCCAAATCTTTATTTAACTTACTGCCTCCTGTAATAGCACCACTTGCTTCTAATAATTCACCACTTAAGGTAACCAACCTATTTTTTTGTGTAGATAACCTAGCTGAGGATAAGTCTGAAAAAACCAAAGTATCTCCAAAAACATATCGAAAAACATCTGAATAGACTTCATCAAAAGTAATTAGATTAATAGCTTTATCAATAAATCCATTCTCCCTGTTATTTTCAAATCTTGAAATTGCATAATTCTTTTTTTGACTTTTAATTCTATTTAAAGGTAAAAAAGTTAATCTTCCCGCTTTCTTCTTTTTAAGAATTTCAATTGCTTTTGCAGCAATATGATCATTATCAACAACAATTTGTCCTAACCTATTTCCAGCAGCAATTTCTAATGCATATCTATTTTTCTCACTGACCTCTCCAAGTTGAGCTACATAACCATGTATACCCTCTAACCCTGCCTCTAAGAGAATTCTGAGAGCATATGAACCTCTAGATTCGTTTAAAGCTTCCTTCCTGCTTTCGAATCTAGATAAATCCTTTTCAAGCCTTAATTGCTCGTTATTTAGCCTTGATTTAGTTTTAATTAATAAATCGATTTCATTTTTTAAAGAATTAATTTCTGCGCTATTACTTGCCAAGTTTTTATTCTTTGTATCGGATGTCTCTTTTTTTCTTTGATTTCCCTGAAAAAGTTTCTGCTTTTCTAAGTCTAAGGATTCGATCTGTGACAATATCTCATCTTTTTGAATATTATTTTGAATAGTTTCTTCTTCAATTTTCCTTTTTTTTATTTCCAAAGGATTAATTTGATTTTTTATACTTTCAAGCTCAGCATTTAATTTGATACTTTGTTTTGAGAATTCTCCAGATTCTCCAGCCGCATCAGAAAGTTTTTTTCTGGATAGTTTGTGTTTTAAAGTGAGATCATCAATTTGCAAGTTCAATTGATTTAAAAAATTATCATCGAAATTTTCTTGTCTCATCTTTTCTGACTCGATATTCCTCTTAGAAATTGCAATTTCATCTCTCTGTTTTTGTAATTTAATACCTTCTTCTTTATTCAGACTTGATATCCTATCAAGTTCTCTCAAGCTAGAATTAATACTTCCAATATCAGAATTAACTTTTATCAATTTATCCTCTCCTTTCTCCTTAAGCTCATCAACAAGTATTTTCAAAGCATCTTCTAAAACTGATATTTCTTTACTAATAGATTCTTTTTGTTTATTAAATAAAATTTTATTTTTTTCAATTTCACTTTCTTTTTTTTCTATAGATTCAACATGCTTAACTTGTTTTTCAAAAATAAGAACTTTCTCTAATTCTATTATTTGTAATAGTTTTGCCTTTAACTCTTTATATCGCTTTGCTTTTTCACATTCTTTTTCAAGCTTATTTTTACTAGATTGCAATTCATTTTCTAAAATTTCACATCTTTCTTGTCTTTCGAAAACGTCATTTAATTTTGCATTAGTTTGTTCTATTCTTGTATCAAAAAGTGCGACTCCTGCTAATTCATCAATAAGATTTCTCCTCTCCTTATTATTCATTGATACTATTCTTGTTACATCACCCTGCATAACAACATTGCTGCCCTCAGGATCAACACTAATATCTCTTAATATTCTCTGTATTTGTTGCAAGGTACATTGTTTTCCATCAGAAGTATAAGTAGAAGCATAAGAACCACCTGGCATAAGCCTTAATTTTCTAGAAACTACCCATTCTTTTTGACCTTTATTAAGGGCAATTTCTTCTTCTTCTAGTTCCAAAGGCGGAAGGTCCTCTCTGGGAGACCAATCTTGAATATTAAATTTTACTGATACAGATGTTTCTGATGACTTACCCTCTTTAACTTTGGAGTTATTTATTAGATCTGGTAATCTTTCAGCCCTCATCCCTCTACTATTAGCTAGACCTAAACAGAATAAAATTCCATCTAAAATATTACTTTTCCCAGAACCGTTAGGGCCCGTAACCACTGTGAAACCTTCTTCAAGAGGAATTTTTACATTTCCCCCAAAAGATTTAAAATTTTCAAACTCGACCTGATTGATATGTACCAATCTCAAGTCTCAATAGCTAAATAAGAATAACTAATTTGCAAAAATTCTCAATAGAAATATTACGTTTATTTATAAATGAATATTAATAATTTTTGCTCAATC
>LULJ01001150.1_pt1 | contig 11193 bp, 10 predicted proteins | sample 728171 | NCBI WGS metagenome assembly LULJ01 (sample SAMN03860292, study PRJNA289734) | marine metagenome | biome: seawater column; feature: ocean; material: water; isolation source: Red Sea water column Station 169 - depth 25m | place: Saudi Arabia: Red Sea | collected 2011-10-15 | depth 25 m
GTTAGAATTTGCTGTAAAAAAAGTACACAGTTTAGATTCATCTAAAGGGACTCCAGATGGATATTTAAAAGCAATAGAAAAAAGAGTAGAAGAATTAGTCTTTGAGGAAGTCATGAAATTTCAAAAAGAAGATAATTTTTTAAGTATTCATAAAGGACACATTATTAATAATTCAAATATTACTTGGGTGCTAAAGCCAATTGATGGAGTTGAAAATTTTATAAATGGTTATCCACACTTTTCGATTTCTTTATGCTCAATGACTGATAATGAAATAACAACAGCTGTGGTCATAGATCCTATTAGAAGAGAAGAATTTTCAGCATCTCTAGGTGGTGGTGCAGATTTAAACAATAATAAAATTCGAGCAAGCAAACAAAATTCATTAGACAATGCGATGCTGTCTTTTAAGAAATCTAATAAAAATGATGAATTCAATTTTGAAAATGCTTACAAAGAACTTGCTAACCAAAATTTAAATATGCGTGAAAGCGGATGTCTTTCTCTTGATCTCTCATACGTTGGCGCTGGAAGATTGGATGGAGTCTGGGGTTATGACATCAGTCTTATCGATTTTGCCGCAGGAGGTTTAATTGCTCAAGAAGGAGGTGCTTTGGCTAGCAATTTCAATGGAAACCCAAAGTTTTTAATGGAAAATAATATTATCTCTACAACATCAAAGATATATAAATCTGTTCTTAAATCAATAAAATCAAATTTTACAAATTAAGGCATTTCATCAAAGTCTGCACCTTCGGGTTCAGGAATTGCTAAATCATCTTGAGTTAATGTTAGAGACATTAATATATTTGCAACAACATATATCGAAGAGTATGTACCTATAACAACCCCAATTATAAGAGCCAAACTAAAGCCTTTTATTAATTCTCCACCAAAAATAAACAATGCAAATAATACAAGTAATGTAGTAAAAGATGTTACGAGGGTTCTTCCAAGCATTTGGTTAAGCGATAAATCAATCAAGTCCATAGGCTCCAAAACTCTCTCGGTTCTAAAATTTTCTCTAATTCTGTCGGATACAACAATGGTGTCGTTAAGAGAATAACCTATTACTGCAAGCAGAGCTGCAAGAACTGTTAGATCAAAATCCCATGAAAATACTGAAAATATACCTAGAATTATAACTACGTCATGTGCTAAAGCAGTCACAGCACCAAGTGCAAACTTATATTGGAATCTAAAAGCAACATACATCAGTATCATGAATAAAGCCACTATCATTCCAAGACCACCCTGATCTCTTAATTCGTCACCAACTTGAGGACCAACAAATTCAACTCTTTTGAGTTCAATGGGAATTTCTTGATTATTTAAGATATTGAAAATACTCTCTCCAATAGAGCTATTACCACTCTGATCAGCAACTTTAATTAATACGTCTAAATTGGTTCCAAAATTTACAACTTGTGAATCGGGATATCCATTTGTATCAAGTTCATTTCTTATTGATTCAAGTGAAACTGGAGTTTCATAAGATACCTCGATTAAGGTTCCTCCGCTGAAATCTAGACCTAAACTTAAACCTCTCAAACCTAATGATACGCATGATATAAGAAATAAAGTTATTGAAATGAGTCCAGCTATTTTTCTAAACTTCATAAATTTAAATCTAATATCCATTATATTTTTAGTTCCTGAATATTTTTATTACCGTATACAAGATTAACCATTGCTCTAGTACACATAATTGCTGTAAACATAGAAGTAATAATCCCAATAGATAAGGTAATTGCAAATCCTTTTACAGGACCAGTCCCTATGATATATAAAATAAGCGCTGTAATTAATGTAGTAACATTCGCATCGAAGATGGTTACAAAAGCCCTTGAAAAACCATCTCTAATTGCTGATTGTGGATCTTTCTCTTTTAATTCCTCACGTATACGCGAAAATATCAAAACATTCGCATCCACTGCCATACCAACAGTTAAAACAATACCTGCCATACCTGGTAAAGTTAATGAAGCGCCTAAAAGAGACATTACTCCAGTTATTAAAACCAAGTTTAGTATTAATGAAATATTTGCAGCAATGCCAAATACTCTGTAATAAAAAATCATAAAAAGAACAACTAACGCAAAACCAATAACAATAGATTTCATTCCTAATTCAATATTTTCTTTACCTAAACTTGGTCCAACAGTTCTTTCCTCAACAAATTTCATTGGAGCTGCAAGTGCGCCTGCTCTGAGTAATAAAGCTAATTCACTTGCTTCAGCTGGGGAACCTACACCAGTAATTCTAAAGCTTGTTCCTAAAACAGCCTGAACAGTTGCAAGACTTATTATATTTTTTTCAATATAAGAAGTTTGTTCGATAACAGATTCACCCAAGGCATTAGTTACTAATTCTGATTTAGTTTTTTGTTCCACAAACAGGACACCTAAACGTCTTCCTATATTTCCTGATGTTGCCTTTTGCATTGCACGGCCACCTTCCATATCAAGAGTTATGTTTACCTGTGCAAATCCGTTTTCATCAAATCCTGTATTTGCATTTGTTACTTTTTCACCAGCTACTATCACAGCTTTTTCAAGAAAAGCTGATTGAAATTCATTTTCTTTAAAAGAAAATTCTTCTTTTCTAAGTGGCGATGTCCTGGCATTTGCTTCCATCCTAAACTCAAGGTTAGCTGTTTTACCGATAATTTTTTTTGCAGCTGTAGGGTCTTGAACACCAGGAAGTTGAACGACAATTCTATTTCCGCCTTGTCTTTGAACTATTGGTTCAGATACTCCCAGTTCATTTACTCTATTTCTAAGAGTAATAAGGTTTTGACCAACTGCATAGTCTCTAATTTCCCTAAGTGCGATATCTGAATACTCAAGCAAAAGAACATCAGTACTTGGCCTTTCAGTAATTATGTATTGAACTCCATTCAAGACAGGACTGTCGTCTCTAAACCTTTTTAAAGCCTTGTTATAGCTTTGATTATCTGAAAATTCAAAATATAGTTTTAAGTCTTTTATGGATGACTTATCAAATTTAATTCTTTCATCTTTAAAAACATTTCTATAATTTTCTAACAAAAGTTCAAGCCTTCCCTCTTGAGCTGTATCGATATCAACCTCTAACAAAAAATGAACTCCACCAGATAAATCTAAACCTAATTTGACTGGATTTGCACCAATGTCCTTTAACCATTGTGGTGTTGATGGCTCTAGAAAAAGAGCAATAATTACTCTATCAAGTAAAGCATTTTGTAAAATTGTCTTTGAGCTTAACTGAGTTTCAACATCTTTGAACTTTATAACAATTTTATTATCTCGAAGAAAAATTTCGTCGTAAACTGTCTTTGAGTCTTCAAGTATATTTTCTAAATCATCAAGCAATGCCTGATCAGCGGATAATCCAGAGTCAGTATACGCAACTTGAATCGAAGGTTGTGTAGGATATATATTTGGTAATGCGTATAGGAATCCAATTACCAACACAGATAATATAAGTAAGTACTGGTATATTGAAAATTTATTCACTTTTCTACTTAATAGATTCTATAGTTCCCTTAGGTAAGATGTTTGCAATAGCAGATCTTTGAAGCTTAAATACCACATTTTCGCTCACTTCTAGAGATATGTATTCTCCTTTGATGGCCTTAACTTTGCCAATTATTCCACTTGCAGCGATCACTTCAGTTCCGACCTCTAGCTTTGAAAGCATTTCATTAATTTCTTTATTTCTTTTATTTTGAGGTCTAATTATTACTATATACATGAATAGTAATAAAAATCCTAAAAATAGTAATGGTGATAAAAGTGATGGTGAAGCGCCTTCCATAATTAATCCTATATTGGCCCCTTGGGCATATCTAAATTTCGTTTATTATAGAAGTCTTTTAAGAACTTCGCGAATAAATTATTTTTTATTGCATATCTAATATCTCTCATCAAAGATTGATAATAATAAATATTATGATATGTCGCTAACATAGATCCAAGCATCTCGTTTGTCCTATGTAAATGATTTAGATAGGCCCTGCTGTAATTTTGAGATACTTTAGAATCACAATTTTTATCTATTGGTTCATCACTATCTTTATATTCTGCGTTTCTGATATTTATTACTCCTTCTGAGGTAAAAAGTTGGCCATTTCTTGCATTTCTTGTTGGGAGGACACAATCAAACATATCGATTCCATATCTCACTGCTTCGACAATATCCTCTGGCGTACCGACGCCCATTAGATATCTTGGTTTATCCTTTGGTAATTTATCAGACATAAACTCTAAGATTTCAGTTTTCTCTTGTTTTGATTCTCCAACACTCAAACCTCCCAATGCTATTCCATCAAAATCAATATCCATTAGTTGATTCAATGACTCCTCCCTCAAATCTTTATACATGCCTCCCTGAACAATCCCAAATAATGCTGATTTAGATTTATGCGCTGCTTTACATCTCTTTGCCCATCTCATAGAAAGTTCCATTGATTTTTTTGCTTGTTCAAAATTAGTTGGATAATCAGTACATTCGTCAAATACCATAATAATATCTGAGCCGAGATTCTCCTGAATCATGATTGAATCTTCGGGTCTCATAAAAATTTTTTTACCATCGTATGGTGAGCTAAACTTAACGCCATCTTCAGAAATTTCAGCTAAATCACCAAGGCTCCATACTTGAAATCCTCCTGAGTCAGTAAGAATTGGTTTTTCCCAATTAATAAATTTATGAAGTCCACCTAAATTCTTGATTAAGTTGTCGCCAGGCCTGAGCATAAGATGAAAAGTATTTCCAAGAATTATCTCTGAACCTGTTTCATTTAAGTTTTCTACAGTCAAACCTTTTACAGTTGCATTTGTTCCAACTGGCATAAATGCTGGTGTATTAATTTTGCCTCTTGATAGTTGTATTTCAGATACTCTTGCAAAATTAGATGTATTTTTAGTTTTAAGCTTCATTTTTTTTTAAAAGCATAGCATCACCATAAGATAAGAACCTATATTTTTCTCGAACTGCAACATCGTATATTTTTTTTGTATTTTCAAAACCTATAAATGCAGAAACTAACATTAATAAAGATGATTTAGGTAAATGAAAATTTGTAATAAGCATATCTACTGCCTTAAATTCAAAACCTGGATAAATAAACAAATCTGTAAAATCTTTATATCCTTTTTCCTCCATAAACGCAGTTTCTAGGGCTCTAAGAGTTGTTGTTCCAACAGCAAAGATCTTATTCCCCTTCTTTTTAGCTTTTTTTACTTTATTTACAATCTCATCACTCACTTCGACAAACTCTTTATGAATCTTGTGATCTTTGATATTTTCAGTTTTTACAGGTTGAAATGTGCCTGCCCCAACACTCAAGTTAATTGAAATAGTCTCAACACCAATATTATTTATTTTTTGCAGTAACTCATTATCAAAATGTAAGCCAGCAGTTGGAGCAGCAACTGAATTTTGAAAATCTTTATTTTCATAAACTGTTGCATATCTTTCTTTATCAATTTCTTCATCATTTCTCTTAATGTAGGGAGGCAATGGAACATGTCCGATATCGTTAAAAATATCAGATGGGGATTGAGCAAACTCAACGATAAAAAAATTATCTTTTCGACCAATGCATTTTGCTTCATATTGATCAAAAAACATTTTAGTTCCATTTATAGGAGGATTTCCTGACCGAATTTGAACTAAAGCTTTATTATTATCCAACTCTCTTTCAAGCATGAGCTCAACCGAGCCGCCAGATTCTTTTTTTCCATAAATTCTTGCAGGTATTACTGAAGTATTGTTATTAATCAGTAAATCTCCTTTATCAAAATAATTTGTTATATCTCGAAATGTTCTATGTTCAATTTCATTTAGTCTTACTAAAAGACGGCTTGAACTTCTTGCATCAATCGGATAATGAGCTATTAGCTCATCTGGTAACTCATAATCGAAATCAGATGTTTTCACTTGGCTGATTTTAAAATAGATAATACTTGGCTACAATGCTTCTCGAGCCCCATTGGCGGAATTGGTAGACGCGCGCGATTCAAAATCGCGTTCCTTCGGGAGTATCTGTTCGACTCAGATATGGGGCACCAATCTAATAGTTACAAATTAAATCAAAAATATATCAATTAGTAGTAAAACTACAAAATATATACATAAAAAATATTGTAAAAACAACAAAAAATATAAATTTGACTTTATTTATGTTTTTTTTGTTTAATACACTACATCAAGTCGCTTTGCCATAAATTTGGTCAGTTTGGGCACAAACTTTTCTTACACTTTATGGACGCCCGACTAATTAACAACAGGAGAACACATGAAATCTTTAAACAGGGTAATTTTTTTATTTAGTCTTTTTGTAATAGCCTCTTGCGGTGGTGGCGGTGGCGGCGGTGGTGGCGGCGGCGACGGCTACGGCAGCAGCTCAGGTAACATGAATGGAGCCCCCAATATTACAAATACATCATTTGATATTTCTGTACAAGAAAATCAAACTACTGCTTTTACGGTTACTGCATCTGACCCTGATGGTGACACAATAACTTTCTCATTATCTGGAACAGATGCCTCACTTTTGAGTATTACTTCAAGTGGTGTAGTTACTTTTAATTCAGCTCCAGATTATGAAGCACCAAGTGATGCAAATGGTGATAATGTGTATGAAATATCAGCAACTGTTTCTGATGGATCTTTAACAGATTCTGAGAATTTCAGAATTACAGTCACCAACGATACATCTGATGATGTAACCGCAGAAGGTTACAATGGAACAGCTGTTGGAGCTGGTCCTATTCAAGGCGCAACTATATGTATAGAAGTAAATGCTGGAACCTGCTCAGGAGCACAATTTACAACAACTTCTTCACAAGATGGTACTTTTTCATTAACAGTTGACTCAGGCACTACTGGAGTCCTTCGAGGCGAAGGTGGATTTGACCCTGTTACAAATCTTCAATTTGGCGAGGGCGAGAGTCTTGCCCTGGGTCAACCTGTTACTGATCAAAATGTAGTCATCTCTGTTATCAGCGAATTTATGAATGAAGGTACTACTACTAACTATAATGCATATAAAACAAGTTTAGGAATTGATTCATCATTTATGATTAGATTTGATAATCCATTTTCTAATCTTGATAATGCCGTTTATAACAAAGTAGCTGTAATTAACACACAGCTGGCTGTTTTAGGTAAGGTGCTAGAAGCAATTCATACAATTAATGAAGGGAGTGGTGCTCGTTCTAAAGTTTCGAACGCTATTCTTGCTAGGTCTGGAACAGAGACATCTCTTGGCGATACTACCTTTATAAAAGATTTTTTAACAAATTATGACAGCGACTTTTCACCATCAAGTCAACAATTAATTGATTTATCCTCAGGCATATCTGCTTACATGCAAAAAATAAATGCTAACTCCTCTAATTCACATTCCTATTTCTTGCAAGTTGGTGTGTCTGAGCTTGCCACTCTTATGAGTGCAGTAATGAGCGGAACAGCTTCTTCAACTGAGTTAGATAAATTAGTTTTTAATACAATAGATTGGATTAATGAAGATACCGCTTGGAGTGGAGGTACTATAACTGATAATGAATCAAAACTTAATCAAATGAACTACAATCTTTCAAATAATGGAAGTTCTAATTATGTGGTTGATAATATTAATCCTTCAGATACAGAATTTATTATTTATGTTAAAGAAGGAGACGTGATTAAATTTGAGGCAACTACTGCAGTTACATCAGGGCACCCATTTAAGATGTCTACTGTTCAAAATGCTACAAGCTCCGATTCAGGTCAAATTGGAACTGCGGAAGGATGGAATCAAGATACGATGACTTTAACAGTTAGCTCGTCAACTCCTGAAACTTTATATCCCTATTGTGATTTCCACTCTGGGATGTATTCTCAGGGCAAAATTGTAAAAGTATCATCATATACCCAATCAAATATTGATATTACAAGTGCTACTGGTGCACTTCAAGTTAAAGGAACTGTAGCCACCGGTCCTTTTAAAGGTGCATCTGGTTATACCTATAAAGTATATCTAAATTCTCAGGGTGGGTCAGAACATACTCATACCTTCCATGAATATCCAGGACTAACTTTTTATATGCCTGCAGATCAAGGATATCATGGATCTGAAACATCCAGTTCAGACGCACCATTTAAAGCAAAATCTCACTATGCCGGTGACGACAACATCAGTGAAGATTATTAATTTCGTCTAACTGCATATTTAAAATGCGGCCAAATTGGCCGCATTTTTTTTAATATCTTCGAAAGTTTTTTGCTAGCTTCTTTGCATACTTTTTATATTGCTTTACAGCTAAATTATAATCTTTGGTCTTGAAAGTATCAGCCAAAGAATAACCATCCCAATAATATATTATATAAATATCATCTTTTTTTAATTCCAGTTCAACTGAAGCTGGATCTACATTTTCATTTGAATTCTCACAAATAATTACTTTGTTATCAAAAACTTCACAAGAAGTATTATCTAAGTCACTAAAAAAGGATTTATGCAGATTATAAAATTTTATCTTGTCTTCACTTATGCTTGTTTTGGTCATATGAATGATGCCTACCAACTTTAAAAGATCTTAATTCTGAATGCTTCGTTTTTCTTCCTCTAACTCTTTTGCGCCATAAATTAAAACTATTTCTATTGAGGTTGTCTCTCATTATCTTTACAACTTGGTCATGAGATAAATTAAATTGCGACTCAATCGCATCAAATGGAGTTCTGTCCTCCCATGCCATTTCAATAATCCTTGATATATCAGCTTCAGATAATTTCACTTAATTTGATAATAAGACTATGTTATTAGCCGCGTTGTCATAGGTGAAGTAAGCATCTTGTAAATGCCTTCTTCCATTGGGAATAAAAGGTTCACGAGCATGAAGTACCCTCAAACTTGCAACCACAAGGGCCTCTCCCCCATTAAGTCTGAAAGTTGAACGATATTTTTTGTTATGAACCCTTAATGAAATCTCATGATATGCCTTATAAAATTCTCTTATGCCCTCTTTTCTTGGATCTATCATTTGCATTAATTGATTTGAATATCTAAAACTTTCAATTGCTCCATCTGTTGCGCATTTAATGAGAGGAGCTTCAGCATATGTTTCATTTTCTTCATCAAATTCTCTAAATGGTACATTAAAATTTTGAAGTATTGAGAAATGTTCAGGCATCTCATCTTTTAAATCTTTTGCCACTTGCCAACCATCAACAATTATGGACTCCCCTCCCTCGCACTCATTTTCTAACATATGCAAGACCTGAACGCTTGGTTGTGATTTATAACTTGCAAAGTCATTATGTGGCGGCAGTCCCTTTGGTGTATGGGCGACATTGTATACGTGACCTGTTACAGAAACATTATGAATTCTTTCAAAAAGAACTTCATTAATTGGTCCAAGCCTTTTAGCAAGAAATTCTAAAGAATTTGATTCCTTTGGTGCATCTTTAAGAATAATTACACCAAATCTTACAAACGTTTTAAGAGCTTCTATTGCTATTTCATTGCTATCTAAAAATTCTTTCCAACTATACTTTTCTGGCTGAAATTCCTCTGGCCATTCGCATTGATCTGGATAGCGCGGTAAATATGAGTTTTTGATAAGATCTATCGGAATAAATGATTCATGACCATCAGGCCAAATGATCTTAATGTTATTATCAATTTCTTCTACATGATTTGGAACTATATCTACAGGAACTGAATGCAATAAAAATTGCTTTTCCTGCGTCTCAGTAATTCTGCATTCATCACACTGGCAATTATCTCTAAGCCACAAAAAAGGTAGATCAAATTTATTTTTTTTAACAGTTAAAATTATTGAATCTTCTTTAATTTCTATCATAAGTAAATATCAAATCTAGTTGTTTTACCTAATACCTGATAATTAATATTACTATAGTTTTTTCTATACTTTAAAGGCCTTTTAAGGATAATTTTTTTGTACTCAAGATTAAAAAAGTCCTTAACTAAGTTTTCACTATTATCTATTAAATTTTCAATCTCTAATATCTTTTTAATATTTTCTAATCTCCCTAATTTTTTGTTTTTTTTGTGTGAAGATGGATACATTGGGTCCAAATAAATAACATCGAATTCTTTTGAAATGCTTTTATAAACTTCCAATGAATTATCATTTATAAATATTAAATTTTTTAATTCTGGTATCTTATCTTTAGCCCTTAATATCGCATCCTTAACCAAAGAATAAATAATTTTACTTTGCTCTACAGCAACAACTCCAAGCGTCCCACTCAAAAAATCTATGTGTAAAACTTCTTTTGGATTTATAGAATCTTTTACAAAAGATAGTCCATTTGAGTCGTATACAAAATAATTATTAGCAGATGGTTTGTCTGTAACTTTTTCTAATTTAGAAAAGTTTGCAAAACTTTCATATGTTTCTTTGGTGATATCATCCTTAATAAAGATTTGCATCTAAATTATCAATAAAAGTATGCCGAGCAAAAATCTATATGCAACAAAAGGAATCATTCCTATTTTTTCAACAAGCATAAGAAATAACTTTATTGTGAAAAAAGCAAAAATCATTGACGTAAAAAAGCCGATGCTTATATTAAGTAGGTCAAAACTAACATTGCCATTATTTAAATCAAAAATAAGAAAAGTTAATGCGCCAAGAATAGTTGGAATTGCAAGCAAAAATGCAAATTTTGAAGCATCTTTTAGACTTAATCCAATCAAAAGACCTGCCGTAATTGCTGCTCCAGATCTTGAAGCTCCAGGTATCAAAGCAAAACATTGAAATAATCCAATAAAACATGCGCCTAAGATAGTTATATTAATAAGAGTTTTTTTACCTTTATTGTTTAGAAAAGCAAAAAGCAATATTGATGCAAAGATTAAGTTTGAAATAGCAATATCATTAATGCTAAATATCCTTTGGCTAATTAAATCTCTAAAAATAAATCCTAAGATAACGATTGGTATAGTGGCGATTATTAATTGTATTGCTATGTTTTTATCTTCATTAAAATTGTTACTCACAAGAAGTGATTTACTCATCAGAAAGATTTCATTTCTAAAATAATAAATTACTGCTATCAATGTTCCGGCATGAACAGAAATATCAAAATATAATCCTAAATCATTTGAACCAAATATTAGTGTTGGGAACAACAAATGAGCAGAACTAGAGATTGGCAAAAATTCAGTTAAGCCTTGAACTAAGCCTAAAATAAAA
>LULJ01001799.1_pt1 | contig 11142 bp, 10 predicted proteins | sample 728171 | NCBI WGS metagenome assembly LULJ01 (sample SAMN03860292, study PRJNA289734) | marine metagenome | biome: seawater column; feature: ocean; material: water; isolation source: Red Sea water column Station 169 - depth 25m | place: Saudi Arabia: Red Sea | collected 2011-10-15 | depth 25 m
AATGAAATGTTAATGTCTACTATTCAATCTTCAGAATTATGGAAAAAAAGTGGTAGATATGCAGACTATGGAAAAGAGATGTTAAGAATTACTGACAGACATGATAACGATTTATTATATGGACCAACGAATGAAGAGGTCATCACAGATTTATTTTCAGATTACGTAAATTCCTATAAAGGTCTTCCTAAATATTTGTACCATATTCAATGGAAATTTAGAGATGAAATTAGACCTCGGTTTGGAGTCATGCGAGGAAGAGAATTCCTAATGAAAGATGCCTATAGTTTTGATTTAACCGAAGAAGCTGCTTTTGAAACTTATAAAAAATTTTTTAGAAGTTATTTAAAAACTTTTCTAGATTTAGGATTACAACCGATTCCTGTAAAAGCTGCGACGGGTGCTATTGGTGGAGATTTGTCTCATGAGTTTCAAATATTAGCTAACACCGGTGAAAGTGAACTTGCTTACGACTCTAAATTAGTTGACTCCAACTTATATGAAAAAAGTTATGAAGAAATTACAGCAATGTATTCTGCATCTGACGAAATGATCAATAAATCAAAATCTGACATGATAATTGGAAGAGGTATTGAAGTAGGCCATATATTTAATTTTGGCACAAAATATACAAAGCCATTGGAATGCTTTGTGTTAAATCAAGACGGAAAAAGAATAACACCATATATGGGATCCTATGGAATAGGTGTTTCCAGATTAACAGCAGCAATAATAGAGGCATTCCACGATGATAAAGGTATCAAATGGCCTATTAATATTTCACCATTTAAGATAAACATCATAATCCAACCAAACTCTGACAATATTACAGATGTGGAGAGTATTTATAATCTGCTTATCACTAAATATGATAATGTTAGTTTAGATGATAGAGATTTAAGTATAGGAAGAAAAATTAAAGACTCTGAATTGATTGGAATACCTTGGACATTGATTATTGGGAATAATTTTAAAGAAAAAGGTCAAATTGAACTGATTAGTAGGTCTAACAGTGATAAGATATTCTTAAGTAAACAAGAAATTGAGAATTTTGAATTTGAACAATACACTCCATAAATTATCTTTCTCCTACATATTTAATTTTAAAAAAGATAAAGCATTCTCAGTATCAACAATTTTATCATCACTGGCATTAATTTTGGGTATTTCAATTTTAATTACTGTAATGTCTGTAATGAATGGTTTTCGAGAACAACTAGTTGATTCTTTAAGTGGTGTGAATGGAGATATTACTATTTACAATGCCAACAAGGATAAAATAAAAAAAATTCAAAAAAAAAATCCCTCAATGTCATTTGTTGAAAATATTCAAAGCAGAGTGATCACAAGTAATGAAAATGGTATAGAAGGTCTTTTAATGAAATCTCTTAATAAAGATGATATTTATAAAATACCTAAAATTAATCAAAATATATTTGAAATTGAAAAAAATATCGATAATTGGGTTTTCATTGGAGTTGAACTAGCAAGATCTTTAAATTTAAAAGTAGGGATGCCTCTGCAAATTAATATTCCTGGAAATTCTATGACTATTTTGGGTCCTGTTTTAAATTCAAGACAATTAACAATTAAAGGGATATTTAATACAGGTGTATATGACTTTGATAAATATTTTATTTTTAGCAATATCGATCAGTTTAAAAATAACATAAGCAATAAAGTTATAGATGTTTATTTAAATAATAAAGACTTTGATTACAGTGATTTAGATGGCCTAAATTATTCAACATGGGAGGACCAAAATCAAACTTTAGCTCAAGCATTATCTACTGAAAAAAACGTTATGTTTATTATTCTTTTTTTTATTATTGTAATTTCATCCTTCACAATAATTTCAAATCAAATATTTTTTATTAAAGAAAAATATAAAGATATTGTTTTGTTAAAAGCATTGGGTATCAAGCAATCAAAAATTTGTTTTTTATTTTTTTTAAATTCTTTCTTCATATCATTTTTCTCTATTGTTATTGGGACTTGTTTAGGTTTATTGCTATCGATAAATATTGACTCAGTTGAAAACTTTTTATCATATTTGTTAAATTTTGAACTTTGGAATAATGAAATAAGATATTTAGCATCAATGCCATATAGTATTAAATTAAACGATATATTATTTATTGTAAGTATTTCTCTTTTTTCAAGTTTAATCGCTTCTTACATCCCGATATTGAGAATATTTAGAATTAAACCAAATTTAATATTAAGATGAGTTTACTAGAATTAAAAAATATTTCTAAATCATACCAAATTTATCAGTAAATCATAATCAAAATATCTTTCTATTTGGTCCATCAGGCTGTGGTAAGTCGACTTTATTAAACATAATATCAGGATTAGATAACTCAGACTCTGGTGATATTTACTTTGATGGGAAATTAGTAAAAAACCATTTTGACTTACTTAAAGATGACATTGGTATTATATTTCAGGACCACTATCTAATATCTGAATTGAATATTTTCGATAACATTAAACTAAAAAGCAACGATACACGAAAAATTGAAAAAACCTTATCATATTTAAATTTGAGTAAATTTAAATTTAAATACCCCAATCAGTTATCAAATGGACAAAAACAGCGAGTTTGTGTTGCAAGATCACTAGTAAATAGTCCTAAACTTTTAATAGCTGATGAACCAACAAGCTATTTAGATAAAGAAAATGCAAAGTTGGTAATAGATCTAATATTAAATAGTTCTAAAAAATTTAATTTATCAACAATAATAGCCAGTCATGATATTTCATTTCGTCCACTTTTTGATAAGTCTTATACAATTGAAGATAAATCAATAAAAGAATGCTAATACCTCTAAGAAATTACTCTAATTATTCTATTTGTGAGTCTAATGTTAAAATAGAAGATCTTGTTAATTTTGCTGATAAAGAAAAATTACCTGCAATGGCATTAACAGACTACAAATTATTGTCAGGTGCCCTTGAATTTTCAATTAAATGTAAAAGTAAAGGTATTCAACCAATTATAGGTTTAGATGTTGATTTTATCTCGAAATTAAAGCACAAATCACGAATTACCCTTTTGTCTAAAAATGATATTGGTTTTAAAAATCTTAATATATTATCGACAAAAATAAATACTGAAAATGAATTTAAATTATCTCTTAATAATATAACTAACTATTCTAATGGTAATATTTTAATTTTAGGTGGCTTATTTAGTTATTTCCAAGAACTAAATATAAATTTAAATAACTTAAAAGTTATTTTAAATGAAATCACTACTTTAAAAAATTTTTTTAAAAATGATATTTTTTTTGAATTTGATGAAAACTTAGACAATAAAATTCTAAATGAGATATCTCAAAAAACTAATATTAATTTATTTCTATCTTCCTTTAGTTTTTACAAAGAAGAAAAAGATTTTGATGCAATTAAAATACTTCATTGTTTAAAAAATGGTGAATATATACAAAATACTTCGTTTAATTTAAACAATAATTATTCCTTAGCTAAGAATTATAAACAAAATAATAATTTAAAATCGTTAATTCAAAATTCAACTTTAATAGCAAATAAAATCAATTTTTCAATTGAGGAGAAACCTATAACATTACCTAATTTTAAATCAGATTTTGACTCTGATGAAGATAAAGAAATCATTAAACAATCTAGAAGTGGACTAGACTTAAGATTAAAAAAAATAATTTTAAATAAAACAATTGAGGAATTTAACAGTCAATCAAAAATTTACAGAGATCGTCTAGAATATGAATTGAATGTCATCGTATCTATGAAATTCTCTGGATATTTTTTAATAGTAAGTGATTTTATCAGATGGGCTAAATCAAATTCAATACCGGTTGGCCCTGGAAGAGGATCGGGTGCTGGTTCTATTGTTGCATGGTCTTTATTAATTACAGATGTTGATCCAATTCAATATGGATTACTTTTTGAAAGATTTTTAAACCCAGATAGAGTTTCAATGCCAGACTTTGATATAGACTTTTGTAAAACTAGGAGAGATGAAGTAATCGAGTACGTGCAAAAAAAATATGGTTATCAAAATGTTGCACAAATAATAACTTTTGGATCGATGATTTCGAGAGGAATATTAAAGGATATAGGTAGAGTAGAAGGCGTTCCATACTCTGAAGTAGAGAGAATGGTAAATAAAATACCCTATAACCCAGTTCATCCATTAAGTATTAGTGAGTTAAAAACAAATCATAAAGATCAATTAGGAGATTTAGCTGACTCTCCAATGATGGACAAAGCAGAGTCAATGGAGGGTGCACTAAGAAATATATCTACACATGCGGCTGGAATAATTATTTCCTCAGATAAACTCTATGGAAACATCCCTTTATTTAAAGACGATGAATCAGAAATTATGGCTACGCAATATAATATGAAAGATTGTGAAAAGGCAGGTTTATTAAAATTTGATTTTCTTGGATTAGCTAATCTTACAATAATTGATGAAACTATAAAATTAATTAAATCTCAGAATCAAATATCTGTAGACCTTACTGAGATACCCTTCAACGATGAAAAAACTTTTAAATTATTAAGTGATGGCTATACATGTGGAGTATTTCAAGTTGAAAGCGCTGCGATGGTTGACACTTTGATCAAACTTAAACCAACAAGTTTAGAGGAGGTAATAGCAGTTTTAGCTTTAAATAGACCTGGTCCAATGCAATTTATTGATAGTTTTATTAAAAGAAAAAAAGGTGAGGAAGAAATAAAGTATGATCACCCTTTACTTGAACCAATTTTGAAAGAAACTTATGGAATTATTGTATATCAAGAACAAATTATGAAAATAGCACAAGTAATATCAGGATACACTTTGGGTCAGGCAGATTTATTAAGAAGAGCTATTGGAAAAAAGATCAAATCAGAATTAATGAGTCAAAAAGATAATTTTATTAAAGGTGCCGTGAATAAAAAAGTTAGATCTAAAGATGCTGAAAAACTATTTTCATTGATTGAAAAATTTGCTGAATATGGATTTAATAAAAGTCATGCGGCTGCATATGCTTTTATCACTTATTATACAGCATATCTCAAAGCACATTTTCCATTAGAATTTTATTGTGAATTACTCAATAATTCATTGAATAATACAGACAAAATTTTTGTTATATTAAATGAAATATATGTACAGAATTTAAAAATATTACCACCTGATATAAATTATTCAGACTATAAATTCACAATACACGAAGATAAGATTGTTTATGGATTAGCCGCATTAAAAGGAGTAGGTGAAGAGTCTATGAAAGAATTAGTAACTGAAAGAAATAACAATGGTAAATTTAAATCCCTTTCAGATTTTAATGATAGGTTATCTAGATCAGTTTTAAACAAAAGACAAATAGAGAAACTTATATTGTCAAATTCTTTAAATTCACTAAATACAAATATTTCAAAATTATTTGCAAATGTAGAAAATATCATACAAAAAAAATCTGGAGCAACATTATTTAATGACTCATCTGATAGCCAATTCTTTATAAAAAAAGATTATAACACTATAGATACTATAAAAGCTGAATTTGAAAGTTATGGATTTCTGTACTCACAAAAAAAACAAACAAAAATACTTATAAATCTTAATAATTCATCTTTTAAAGAAAAAGTTGACTCTAAGATTGAGTTTATGGAAGAATTTTACTTTTATGTTGTAAAGTCACAATACAAAACTACTAGAAATGGTAAAAGGTATATCCTTTTAAATGTTATAAATGAAAGTGGTTATTTTGATTTGAGACTTTTTGATGACAATTTCGATGCTATTTCACTTCATGCAAAATACATAAAAGCCAAAATTAAGTCAGCTATAAAAAATGACTTTTATAATGTTAATATTGAAAATCTACTCATTATTAAGGATGATGATTTGATTAACAAAATAAATCATATCTCCTATAAAGAACTACTAGATCTAGATAATGATATTGATTTTAAAAATATAAGAGTTCAAAATGATAATAAAATACTTAATATTTCATTGAATTAACTCTTGATTATAAATATTTATCCTTTAAAACTTCACAAAAAAACAGGTTAATAGACATCCGGTGCCTTAGGGTTTCCTTTCTATTAACTTAGAGCTTAACCGGAGGTAACATGAATATAGAAATATCACTAGAGGATCTATTAAAAAATGGTTCTCACTTTGGACATAATAAAAAGAGATGGAATCCAAAAATGGACAAATACATTTATGGGGAAAAAAATGGCACTCATATTTTAGATTTAAGAAAGTCACTTCCTCTTATAGAGAAAGCTTTAAAATTTGCTCATGAGTCCTCAATAAATAAAAAGAAATTTTTATTCGTTTCTACAAAAAAACAACATAGTGAAATTATTGAAAACATAGCTAAAGAGACAAACAATTATTATGTAAATTTTAGATGGCTTGGCGGGATGATAACAAATTGGAATACTGTCAAAAATTCAATAAATACACTTAACAATTATGAAAATATATTAAATTCTGATGAAACAGTTTTTACTAAAAAAGAATTATCTGACATAGAGAAGAAGAAAATTAGATTAGATAAAACTCTTGGAGGTATTATTGAGATGAAATCTATACCAGATGTAATATTCATAATTGATACAAATCGTGAGCACATTGCTGTACTAGAGGCAAAAAAATTAGGTATTCCCATTATTGGCATAGTTGATACTAATTGTGATCCTGATATCATTGACTATCCAATACCAGCAAATGATGATGGAGTTAAATCGGTTCAATTTATTCTTGATAACTTTAAAAAAGTTTTAATTATAAATGATGAAAAATCTTCAAACGAGGTTTCTGGCAAAAATGAGTAGTATGGAATTAATAAAAAAACTAAGAGAAACTACTGGTAGTGGAATTGTTGACTGTAAAAAAGCACTATCTGAAAATGATAACGATATTGAAGCCTCAATAAAATGGCTTCGAGAGAAAGGAATTCTCAAAGCACAAAAAAAACAAGATAGAGAAACAAATGAAGGTGTTGTCTCCTTTTATAACAATGGCTCGAATAAAGATTTAACTGTGTGCAAAATTAAATGTGAAACTGATTTTGTTGCAAAAAATAGTGATTTTTTGATTTTTGCTGAAAATTTAGCAAAATCTATTCATAATAATGATAGCTTAAACACTGAGGGGTCTAGTGAAGATTTAACTAACTTAAAAATAAATGGAAAATCATTAAGTAATAGTTTGACAGAATTAATTTCTAAAATAGGTGAAAATATCCAGATAGTCTCTTATAAAAAATATTTTTCAATCAATAAAAAATTTTTTAGTCATAGACGATGAAAAAGATATAATTTTAAAACAAATGAATAATGTTCCAGATGATAAAAAAGATCAGATTATAAAAGGAAAGCTCAATAAATTTTTAAAAGAAAATACACTTTTAGGTCAAGCACTGATAACAGATCCAAAAAAAAATGTTAGTTCTTTTTTGAGTGAAATTTCTAAAATTAATAATATAAACCTTAACATTACTTCTATGGATTTATATAATATCTAACACTATGTATAAAAATATCATGTTAAAGATATCTGGAGAGTCTTTAGCAGGATCAAATGAACAAGGCTTTGATTTTGAAGTATTAAATGAGCTATCAAATAGCATTCATAAACTTACTCAAAAAAATTTAAAAATTTCTATTGTTCTTGGTGGAGGTAATTTTATTAGAGGTTCATCTTTTTCAAATGGAGTAGTAGATAGAGTCACTTCTGATTATATGGGCATGTTAGGAACTGTTATAAATTCTCTAGCATTACAATCTAATTTAAAAAAATTAGGTGTTGAGTCTAGAGTCATGACTGCTATCAGCATAAACAGAGTAGCAGAGCCTTACATTAAAAATAAAGCATCTAATCATTTAGAAAAAAATAGGGTTGTAATTTTTGCTTCTGGAACTGGTAATCCTTTTTTTTCAACAGATACCGCAGCTGTATTAAGAGCATCTGAAATGAAATCAGATGTTATTTTAAAAGGAACAAAGGTAGATGGTATTTACGATAAGGACCCAATTAGTAACTCAGATGCTAAAAAAATATCTTCTATTTCGTATACTGATTATTTAAACAAAGATATTAAAGTAATGGATGCTACAGCTATTAGTTTAGCTAAAGATAGATCCCTACCTATTATTATTTTTTCTATATTAAAAAGCTCTAATATATTAGATATAGTTGATGGAAATGGATCTTACTCCATTATTAATGAAAATAACTAATGTTTAATAAAGATAAATGTTTCTCAGAAATGCAAGTATCTATTAAGGCTTTTTCGAATGAATTAAAGAATATTAGAACTGGAAGAGTATCTCCTGATATACTAAATTCATTATTTATTGATAATTATGGTTCAAAAACCCCGCTAACACAGCTATCAAATGTCAATAATTTAGATAACATGACACTTAGTGTAAATGTTTGGGACGCCTCTTTGATAAAGATAATTGAAAAAACAATAATAGAGTCAAATTTAGGTGTTACACCTCAAAGTGATGGAACATTAATTTTATTAAAATTCCCTGAATTAACTGCAGAAAGAAGAAAAGAATTAGTAAAAATGATATCTGAAGTATCTGAAAAATTTAAAATTTCAATCAGAGGAATAAGGAGAAAATTTCTTGATGAATTAAAAAAATTTGAAAAAGAAAAAACAATCTCTCTTGATGAGATTAAAAAATTTCAAGAAAACATCCAAAAATTAACTGATAATTCAATAACTGAAATAGAAAATTTAGCTCAGTCAAAAGAGTCTGAAATTCTCAAAGTCTAGCTTTGAAAAATAAGATCAATCATGTCTCATTTATTATGGATGGAAATAATAGGTGGTCAATTAAGAATAATCATAATAAATACTTTTCATATAAAAAAGGTGCGTTAAATTTAATTAATTTAACTAATTTTATATTTAATAATTTTGACTCTAAATACGTATCTGCTTTTGCATTATCAAAATATAATCTTAATAGATCAAAAAATCTTATTGGTATTTTAATTAAATTACTAACAGAATTCCTTAACGACATGATTGATAATAATAAAAATTTAAATTTTAATATTAAATTTATTGGAGAAAAAAATTTTTTAAATTCAAAAATAAAAAATAAAATTGCTAAACTTGAAAACTTAAAAAAAAATAACGGTAAATTTTTAATAATTTTTATAAATTATAGTGGCAAAGATGACATTAAACAGGCTTCATACAAATTTAATCTAAAAAATAAAAATTCAAAATTTGAAAATTATCTTTCTACAAAAAATATACCTGACCCAGATATTTTGATTAGAACAGGCGGATTTAATAGATTAAGTGATTTTATGATTTATCAATCATCTTTTACAGAATTATTTTTTACTAAAAAGTTATGGCCAGATTTAAAAAATAATGATTTGTCAAAAATATTTCATAAATATCTAAATACAGAGAGAAAGTTTGGTCTTTAACAGCTTAAACAGATTTTTTATTGGGATATTACTTGTACTAAATATACTTATATCATACGTATTAAATTTAGAAAATCTTTTATTATTCATCATTTTATTATGTACTACTTACGAACTTTATAAATTAAATTTAATTCCGCACCCAATATTATTTTTTTTTTTATTCATAACTCTAATTTCATGCATATTTTTACCTTTCGGTATTTTAAAATATCTGTATTTAATTGAACTAGTTTTAGTTTTTCTAATTTTTTTAAATGATAAATATAAAAAATTTTTTTTTATTATTTCAGTTTATATATTTTTTATAATTTTATTTAATATATGTAACTTTGAAAGAAATTTATTTTACACTATTTTTTTAATTTCTTTTTTCAATGACACTATCGCCTATATATTTGGTAAAAGTATTGGAGGACCCTTAATAATACCAAATATAAGTCCAAAGAAAACTTGGTCTGGCACTGTTATATCATTTCTTTTATCTACTATCTTTTTAGTTTATCTCAATTTTAATATTTTTCTTGCTGCTGTAGTCTCTCTTTTTTTGTTTCTAGGTGATATTTTTTTTTCGTACATTAAAAGATACCTTGGTATCAAAGATTTTTCATTAATTCTCAAAGATCATGGGGGAATTCTTGATAGGTTAGATAGTATGTTTTTTGTAGTATTAATATTTCAAATTTTTATAGTTTTAAAATGAATAATAAAATATTAATCGTTGGTTCTACTGGAAAATTAGGCACTAAATTATTAAAATTTACTAAAAAGAACTCTATACCTATATATGCTATTACATGTCATAAAAATTCTAATAAATTAATAAATCAAAAAAGACAATTTTTAATTAAAAGCTCTTTTGTACTTAGCAATAAAATCGATCAACAAAAATTTTTTAAAATATTAGAAAAAAAAATTCATATAATATATTTTTTGGATTATGGAAGTTTGTCTTTAAAATATTTAAGTCATTTTTTAAAATTCAATAATAATTCTACAATAGCTATAGCTAACAAAGAAATGTTAATTGCTGGTGGCTCATTGCTTCATAATAAAATTAAAAAATCTAAAAATAATTTCATACCTTTAGACTCAGAGCATTTTTCATTAATTAATTCAATTCACGATACTAATAATATAAAAAAAATATATATCACAGCTTCAGGCGGACCATTTTATTTTAATAAAAATATTAAGTTATCATCAGTTTCACCGAAAAAGGTGCTTTCTCACCCTAAATGGAAAATGGGAAAAAATAATTTAATAGACTCATCAAATTTTATTAATAAAATTTTAGAGATTTACGAATTATCTTACATATACAAAATACCATTAAATAAGATTGATTTCCTTGTATCAAAAGAGGCCTTTATCCACAGCATTGTTCATTTCACTGATAATACTTTATCTTTAAATTGTTTCTTTAATGACATGTTGTTAACACTAATTAAGCCTTTGTCTGAATACTATAAAATAAATGAGATGAAAATTAATCAAAACTATTTAGATTTCAAAAACTTAAAAGTTGAAAAACCAAACGATAAAAGATTTACTATTTTTAAATATAAAAAAAATCTTATGAAATTATCACATTCTGAACAAATTAAATTAATGATAGTCAATAATTCTGCTCATAAACTTTATTTATCTAAAAAATTGAAATACAATAAAATAGTGAATTATAT